>Ga0208904_1000235_pt1 | contig 48228 bp, 28 predicted proteins | sample AntAceMetag02UKB_FD_184774 | JGI IMG/M metagenome (GOLD analysis project Ga0208904, IMG submission 184774) | Saline lake microbial communities from Ace Lake, Antarctica - Antarctic Ace Lake Metagenome 02UKB (SPAdes) (version 2) | ecosystem: Environmental > Aquatic > Non-marine Saline and...
CGCAATGCTGGGACCCAATGGTCTTGAACTTCCCTTGGATATCAGCATGCCCACCGTTCTCAATTTGAAGATGTCTTTACTTGGCGGTTCTTTATTTGCTAATGCAGGTTTATTCATTCAGGAAAGATCACGCATTCCCGGTGAGTTTTTCGGTATTATTCTGGATGGTGCTACCATTGACGATCCTTTCCAGATGAATGAGAACCTCGGTGTTAATATTAGTGCATACGCAAAGGCCTCAGCCGGTTATGGTACTTTCGTAGAATTACCCAGTGTGTTTGGTGAACTTCGCTTTGGTGCGACCGTCAATGCCTACACCGGTGCTTTTACCAGTGTAAATGTGACAAATCTGGAGCTTGTACCCAGTTTAGATGGTGTCAGTGTTCAAGGTACACTTGAAGCCATGGGTCCATTGGATACATTAAGTCTCTTCGGATCTGAAGGTTTTCAATTCAGCCTTGTTGACGATTTGATGGGAATCCCGGGATTTTCACTTGGTTATGACTTTGGACTTGCATGGCGCTTCAAGCTAAATAGAATTCTTCCCCTTGCACCTAATTTCCTTAAAAACTATTTCGATTTCCAGATCGGTATTGAGGATCTGGGGGCAAGTATAACCATGAATCATGCCTATATGCGTGAGATCAACTTTGAAATGGTTACGGATGATCTTTTAAGTACCTTCTCCGGAGGAATAAATTTGGATTCCATGATGGTTATGGAAGAAACATTGATCTATTCTGATTCGCCCATTACCCAACCCTTGGGAACCAAATTGAACATGAGCTTGAGTTATCAGCCTATCCCCCAATTGATCCTAAAAGGTGGAATGACCAATTTCTTAACTCAGGGCTTAAATTCAAATACGGGAAAAAATTACTTTTATGGCGCAGAGATTTATCCTATCAGTTCCTTATGCTTGTTTGGTACTGTTACTCAAAAAGGAAATTACCGCTACTCTGAAGCAGGATTTAAACTTTACAGCATAAAAAGTGAGTTTGGCCTTAAATTAAGAGTTTATGATCTTGATTTCTCCTTTACCGAAAATGTAAGCGGTGCAGGGCTTCAATTCAATTGGGCAAGATACTTTTAATACAAGATAAAAGAATAAAGTATAAAGTAAGGGCTCGACATATCGAGCCCTTTTTAAATAATTAATATTTTCTCTTATAAAGTAGCATGGAACGGATTGAAATCGTTTAGTAATATTTTTCCTTTGACAATATATCAATAGCCTTGGGTTTAAACCCAAGGCTATTGATGATTTTTATTAATTCCCATGTTTTTTATTACATCTTATTAGATATTTTTTCCTTCATATCCTGCAATTTAATCAATGCATCCATGGGTGTCATATTATCAATATCAAGATCTTCCACTTCGCGATGGAGTTCACTGTCTTTGGCAGTAAAAATATCCAATTGAATAGCATTTTCGGTTTCAAGGTCCGGTCTTAACACCTTTTTTCCGTCCGGGAGGGTATGATCGGTACCGGAAAGATGAAAAAGGATCTCATTGGCACGTTTGACCACTTGTTGGGGGATACCGGCCATTTGTGCCACATAAATACCATAACTCTTGTCCGTACTGCCCGGAATGATCTTCCGCAAGAAAATAACCTTATCGGCATATTCTTTGACTTGCACGTTATAGTTCTTTACACGCTCAAGAATATTTTCCAGATCCGTCAGTTCATGATAATGGGTGGCAAAGAGCGTTCTTGCCGCAATTGAAGGCTGATTATGCAAATATTCCACAACTGCCCAGGCGATGGATAATCCGTCATAGGTACTGGTCCCCCGTCCAATCTCATCCAACAAGATAAGACTGCGGCGGGTTGCGGTGTTTAGAATATTAGCCGTTTCTATCATTTCGGTCAAAAATGTACTTTCACCGTAGGCAAGATTATCACTGGCTCCCACGCGGGTAAATATCTTGTCCACTAATCCTATCCGTGCGGATACGGCCGGAACGAAAGATCCCATCTGTGCCATCAGGGTGATCAATGCGATCTGACGAAGATAAGTGGATTTACCCGACATATTCGGACCGGTGATCAAGTGTATTTGTTCGGAATCAATATCAAGATAACTGTCATTGGGAATAAAGACTTCGTGAGGGGGTAAAAGTGCTTCAACAACGGTATGACGTCCGCCTTTGATCTCCAGAACTGTAGAGTCATCTATATCCGGCCTAATCCACTGCTCTCGCACCGCAGAATACGCGAACGCTGAGAGTACGTCTATTTGTGCCACCTTAAGCGCATTGGCTTGTAAAACGGGTATATGAAGCGCAAGTTTCTGCAAAAGCTCTTCGTATAATGCCATTTCAAGTGAAATAAGCTTTTCTTCGGCATTTAGGATTTTGTCCTCATATTCCTTCAGTTCCTGAGTAATGTATCGTTCTGAATTTGCCAGGGTCTGTTTGCGGATATAATCATCGGGGACTTTCCCAATATGCATTTTTGTAATATCGATATAATAACCGAAAACCCGATTATAACTGATCTTCAAGGTAGGTATTTGTAATCGCTTGCGTTCTTTTTCCTGCAATTCAAGTAAATAGCCCTTCCCGCCGTGCGATATATCTCGTAATTCAGCTATATCGGGATGAAATTCTTTCCTGAAGACCCCGCCTTTCGTGATCTGATTGACCGGATCGTCTTCAATGGCTTCAGTAATAGTTTGAATGATCGTTTCTATCGCAGGAATATTCTCAAGTGAAAATTTTAGTTCTTCATCAATATATTCCGGTAGGTCAAGAACCGCTTGTAAACTGTCACGAAGTGTGTTGAGTTCTTTGGGCCCCACCTTCATTGAAGCGATCTTGGCACACAGTCGTTCTATATCCGCAATACTGCGCAAGATCGTGCGAATTTTCTCACATCTTGGGGGATCATCGACAAAAGACGCCACATGATCCAACCGTTGATCGATCTCTTTGCTATCTGTCAGGGGATAATACATCCATTGTCTCAGCATTCGAGAACCCATAGCTGTCTGGGTCTCATTGATGGACCAAAAGAAGGTTCCCTCTCCCTGCTCTCCGGATAGACGTTGAAAAAGTTCAAGATTTCTAATCGTAAAACGATCCAAGCCAAGAAAATGTCCGGGATCCAACTGACGTATTGCGTTAATATGAGCTAATTGTTTTTGGAAATTCTCTTTTACATAATGCAGGATCATCCCCACAGCCTGAGTACACTCGGGTTTATCGTCCAGTCCAAAACCTTTAAGTGTAGACGCCTTAAAATGCGCTGTAATGGTATCGCCTGCATAAGCCGTATCACATATCCAGTCGGGCATCTTTGTATACATTCCCTGATAATGGGGTAAAAGGGATCTAATATATTCATCATCATGTTCGGGGATCAAAAGTTCAGCAATGGGTTTAGCTTCTATGAGTTCGATGATATTCTCATTTTTTGCCGAAACATACCTGAACTCGCCGGTTGAAATATCAACAAAAGCAAATCCGCTACTGTCTTTTCCCGGTATCCATGATGCAAGATAATTATTGGTGCTTGAATCGACGAATTTATCATTGACGGCAGTTCCGGGAGTTACGATCTCGGTTATGCCTCGTTTGACCAGGCCTTTGGCTTTCTTGGGATCTTCAAGCTGTTCACAAATAGCGACCTTCAAACCGGCCTGTAGAAATTTATGTAAATAAGAATCTAAAGCATGATGTGGAAATCCTGCCAAGGGCATTTCCGCTGCCGCTCCGTTACTGCGTTTTGTCAGCACAATGCCTAACACACGTGACGCGATTTTCGCATCGGTATCAAAGGTCTCATAAAAATCACCCATACGAAAAAGAACGATCTTATCCGGATGTTTGGATTTGACCTCGAAATACTGCTTCATTAAGGGTGTTTGTGCTTTTGTAGTCATCTTTAAATATAATTTATTTTAGATATAAATAAAATCTATTTATTTAAGTGTAAAGACGCAAGATCTTGCGTCTCTAGATATTTCATTTTAAAAACACTAACACTCTGAATATTTCTTTGTCTCTGTCAACAAGCACCCTGTAAATCCTGCCTGCCCTTCCGAATCCGCCAGCTGGCGGAGCAGGGGGGTTATCCTGTCTAACAACCATCCATGTAATCCTGTTATGCTGTCTTACAACCATCCATGTAATCCTGTTATGCTGTCTTACAACCATCCAGTAAATCCTGTTATCCTGTCTAACAACCATCCATGTAATCCTGTTATCCTGTCGGACATTATCTTGTCATTCATGCAAATAAGTATTGTAAATAAGCGAATTGCGTCATAAATTTTCGGGCTTTTTAAAAGCAACGGAGAGGTGGCAGAGCGGCTTAATGCAACGGTTTGCTAAATCGTCGTAGTGCTTAAAGCGCTACCGGGGGTTCGAATCCCCCCCTCTCCGCTTTGGATTATAACTCATTGATTATCAGTTGTTTATGCTGTTTTAATTTTAATTTGTGCCAACTTTTTTCCATTTATGTTCCCTTTTTTCTAACTAATTCACGAGAAAGTATTAATGCGAGTATTCAACTTCTTTTTGATTAAGGATTTTCAGACCTCTGTTCATATCTGATAATCAATAAGTTACAAGGCAAGGTGACAATTCTAAAGAAAAAGTGAGGGGGAGAAGGAGAATGGGAGAAAGAATTTGAATATTGAACAAGGAACGCAGATAATTGATATAAGAAGTAAATATTCACTTCATATCACACATCGACAGTTCTTATTTTTATTCTTCGAAGCTTCAGCGCAGAAAATGGATATTCAGTTTTATTGTTATTTTCGAATTGACTACCAAGCGTTTCTGCTGAAGTTAGATAGAGAGTGTTATTTCAATATTAATGATCTTCTCATCTATCTTATCCGTATCGATAAAGTTACCATCAAAGTGAGTACCATTGATCATCATAGATTTTACTCCGGAATTCAAATGATCCGGATTATCAACTTTAATATTAATAGTTTTTCCACGAAATTTACGCTTAAGTGAAAAACCATCCCATTTTGCGGGGATCTTAGGATCAATTATCAATCCTTGATAATCGGCTCGGATACCGAGAAGATATGTCATACCGATGTAATGCATCCATACTGCTGTTCCCGTCAACCATGAATGAGATGCCTGTCCGACCGTCTCATGATCGGGAGATGTTATATATTCACTGTAGACATAGGGTTCCGTTTCATAACGATCAATACCGGCTTCTTCCGATGAATTCAATGGAAGCATCTTTGAGTAAATGCGATAAGCATCCTCAATATTATCATTCTTTAGAGCTGCCAAAACGAACCATGAAGAAGCATGATTAAAAATGGCACCGTTCTCTTTCTTGCCCGGAACGCAACGAGAGATCAAGCCGACCGTATCATCGATCTTAGTATATGAAGGCCAGCATATTTGCATTCCAAGTGGCGTTTCAAGATAGCTTTTACATGCTTCGAGTGACTTTTGCGCTCTTTCATCGTCCGCAACACCGGATATGATCGACCAGGATTGCGCATTGAGAAATAATTTACCTTGTTCGTCTTTAGCTGAACCTACGGCTTTCCCATTATCTCGAAATGCTCTTAAATACCAGTCCCCATCCCATGCGATCTTATTGATGGTATTTTTAAGTATCTCGTATTCTTTAAACAGCTCATTTGCCTGATCATTTTTATCAATGAACTCAAGCAGTTTCGCTGTTTCTTGTAAAACGTAGGCGAGGAAGAATGCACCCCAAACGGTCTCTCCTTTACCATCAGAACCTATATGGTCAAGTGTGTCGTTCCAATCTCCATTCATGATCTTGGGTAAGCCATGTTCACCTGTTTGCGATAAAGCATATTTTAGAGCCAAGATGCAATGATCGAGGACTTTCGCTTCATCTTCATCGTAAAATTTAACGATCTCATCCAATATGGTAATATCACCGGTTTCTTTGATATAAGCTGAGACACCCAAAGGGATCCACAGTGGTGTATCTGAATGGTGAGTCCTCTCCCCTGTTTTGACCAATTTAAAATAATTATGCAGAGTGGAACCGTTTTTGAATTGATATTGTAGGCCATTCAATAGACGTTCGCGTACTCTGGATGGGTCGGATAAAAGTACACCGAAAATATCTTGGAACTGATCACGTATACCCGTTCCGAATAATAGTCCACCATGATAAAATCCGGCATTTCTGGCCATATCGAAGGTAACATGAGTTTGATAGTAATTCCATGTGCCCAGCATTGTATTAAGGACTTCATCGGGTGTATTGATCTCAATATTGTCAAAGATACCATCCCATTTTTCATTCAAAGCTTTAAATTCGTTTTTAACATATGTCTCTGAACGAATTTCATCAATTGACTTTCCACCGATAACCGTAAATGCTGTTTCGGAAGATCTTTTATCCGAGAGCATCATTATGCTTGAAAATGTGCTTTCTTCATTTGGTTTTAAATTTATTTCGGACTGTAATGCGACACATGGATCGCCTGCTGTTATTTCGGTATTGCCCATTTTTCCGTTTTCAATTGCCTGTGGATCTGCTTCAGAGCGCCACTTTCCGATAAATTTATCCAAAGATGAGTCAAATCCCTTAATGGGTAATGTTGTTGTAAACAGAACCTTGTATTGCCAGTCGATATTCGGTTGTTTAACGCTGACACCTTTATTTAAAACCCAATAGCGACGGGTTGCTACAAGCGTTTGATGCTCTTTATCAAAATGAATATCTGTAAAATGCTTATCGTTCGGTTGATTGATCAGATCATTCAGAGCATTTCCCATCAATAATTCCGTGTAAGAATAAACTTCGAGTTTTCTGGCCTTGTTTGAGAGATTTTTAATGTCGACATGCCATATTTCGCCTGCATCGTGCAAAGGAACAAAATAGGTCAATGTTGCCTGAATGCCTCTATATTCGGTTAATATTTTAACATAGGCACTACCGTGACGACATTCGTACTTATCATATTTTATTTTCATGGTTGGTGCCCAGGAAAGTGACCAATACTCACCTGATTCAGTATCTTTGATGTAAATATATCGTCCCGGACGATCCCAAGGCAGTGAATTATAACGCATACGGGTTATACGATTATCACGCGCCGATTGATAATATGAAAATCCACCACCGGTGTGGGAAATCAATCCGGCATAATTCTCATTCCAGATATAATTGAACCAAGGCCGCGGCGTGCGTGGATCTGTTATGACATATTCTCGCGTTGTGTGATCTATATAACCGTATTTATTTTTTAGCATTCTATCCTCTTATATGTTCAATTTCAATGTTCTTATTTTCTTGGGTTCCAGTTTTATACTATCGAGTGATATTTTACCCAATTCTATTTCTTCCAGAGTAGTTTCAGTAGCGCTGTTAATAGTAAAAATGCTTTTCAATGATGTAACCTGAGTCTCTTCGGTAGGATTATACAATCTTAAAATATAATTATCCTTTTCTCTATCCTGGGGTTCTTTGATGCAAGATAGGACGATCGAATTGTTACTCAGTTCGAAGAAAGATCTTCCTGATCTTATAGATCCGTAGGTATTGCCGTGCTCGATCACCCTTAAAGCTGTATTATAATTCAAGGCTTTTCCGTAAAGCTCATCTGCATTTTTTGAATCAAAAGGATAAAATGCAAAACGAGCTTTTTGTTTACCCATACATTGAGATCCTTTTTGATCTCCGTAATCTTGTTTGGAGCTGGGCTGAATTACATAGCGAAACGCCCTGAAAAGTGTGATCGCCAGTGTGCTCTTATCGGGGAGAACCTCATATTCTTTCAATCCGTCAAGGAAAAGCGCACAGCCTTTTGATCCTTCTTGGATATTCATAAAATGATAGACCGGTTGATCATATTGCGGCTGTTCAACCCAGTTCTTTGTGTCGGGTCGCTCAGTTGATCTTTTCACAATATCAAACTGTCCCTCTGCTCTGGAATATTCCGCTATCACATCCGTTTCAAAGATAATTCTTAAGCGATGATCTTCAGAGGGATTATCAATAATAGATTCATATTCAATATATTGTGAGTTATCCCTAAGCGTGATAAGTGTTTCGATCTTCATATTCCGTGAGGCAATTCCTTGCTTGCGTTCTTCAATGTTTTGAGCTAAAGGAATACGGTGAATGATCTTGATCTGCTGTATTAAAGTATTATTGGATATCACATGAATAACTGCCGGAAATCCTTTTGTTGAGAATTTTGGTTCCACACTTTCATGTGTCCAGGCATGACCGGCTTCACCTTCATCTTCATAGTAACCTGTGTTGTTAATTTTCCTCCCGCTCTCTTTGCAATGAATATTCAATGTGCCGTCAAAATTGACATCAATAGAAAGATGTTCATTTTCCAGTTTTGCATTTTCAACGATTGATTTTTGTTTTTCTTGTATGTTGCCTTGAACAGGAAATACATGATAGGTATTTATACTGAGCCCCGGAAGGTCATTCACTGCCATAAAAATATGGTATCGCCGCATTTTGAAGTACATCGGGCGGTCGATGAGTTGTTCAAGTACGGGCTCTTCATCTTTAACCGATAGAATCTCTATAGAAACAATATGCCCCTTGTCATCTCTTATCTCCAGAGAACCTTTATCCATTGTTTTAGGAATGTCAACATAGGCTTCAATGTGCTCTGAACGTTCAAATTGTGTCGTGTTGAGAACAGAAAGGTGAATATCATCCGAGCTTACCCCCGGGCAATTAAGATTTTTTATTAAATACCGGCTTGCTTTGTTAAATATTGACTCTGTGATCTCAGCGATGTGCTTATACCGATTGACCATATCATCATGAATGGCATCTAAACTACAACCGCCAATGGAATCGTGCGCTGCATTCTCTATTAATAGCCTCCACGCCATCCTTAAAGATTGATCGGATATATCCAATCCAAGCATACCTGCAATAGTATATAGCGGTTCAGCATAGCGTTCCAATCGGCGTTCGGCATCGGCATTCATTTGTTTAAGATACATTCTTGCAGATGTAATGTAACCATACAGATTTCCACTACGATGATCAAATTGAGCAGAACGACGTTCGCCGGCAACAGTTTGCAGTTTAGAGCGATCTACATCCTCCGAGAGACTTTTTGCATAATCTTCGAGTGTAGAGTGCCTGACGTCTACTTCGGGCATTAGACGGCGGATATCCTTGATAATTTGCGTGGTTTTGGGGTTTGGACCACTGCTATCGTGACCTTCCATCCAAATGACATGCGGTGAAGAAAAATCATGCACCTGTTCATCGATCAATTTTGTAACCCAGGGAATAATGTTGTCTTCATGATATGTATCATTGGGCTTAAGTAGAGAATAATCATCTTTAAATTGTTCTTTATCGGCAAAATGTGCCGGGGCACCTCCCCTTTTCCAATCGTACTCGATATCATGGGGAGTTTCATTGAAAATAATTGGACGGTAAAGGAAAAAATAGAAATTGTAGCGAGGCATGGTTGAAAAACGGGATGCCAAAGCTTCAGTTCCATCAGCTCCAAGCCAAAGGAATTCAGCTTTTTTACTATCCAGTGAATTCATTCCTCTATAGAACATGATCAGATCAATATCAAATCCTGCATATAACTGCGGCAGTTGCGAGATCTGCCCCCACGAGAAAGGCGAATAACCGATCTTTGAGACCTTCCCGAATTCTTTGCATGTTTCATGGCCAAGAAGCAGATTGCGGATAAGATTTTCACCGCTTATCATAAATTCGTCGGGCAATATATACCAAGGACCAATGAATAATCTATCCTCTTTAACAAATTTTGCTATGATATTTTTCTTTTCCGGTCGTATCTCAAGATAATCACATAGGACAATAGATTGACTGTCAAGATGAAAAGCTCTGTAATCGGGGTCGTTTTCAAGTATTTCAAGAACCGAATCGATCATTTCAACCAGATGTTGGCGATTCTTTTGAAAGGAAAAACGCCATTCACGGTCCCAGTGGGTATTTGATATGACATGAAAGATCTTATTTTTGTAATCTTTGGGCATTATTTTCTCACTTTTCCATAAAACAGTTATGTAGAAGCATTACTTCAGGTAATCCACCCTTTACAATGTGACTTGCACCGGAAAGGTCATGACCCGAAGTTTCGGCAAATGGAAGCGCAACAGCGCATGAAATTCCTGCCGCACGAATGGCAATGATGCCACTTTCACTGTCCTCGAACCCTATAACCTTATCCATGTCTTCCAGTGAAACATGCAAGTTCTGTAAGGCAATACTATAAAGGTCACGATGGGGTTTTAAACGTATCTCGTGGGAATCATTTGCTGTAACAAAGGAATTATAAATTTGATGATAATCGCTAAAATACGAGATCAATTCTTTCTTTTTATTCAAGGATAAAGGCCAATTTGTGATCTCAGTTTGTGTAGCCTTAAATACCTGTTGTATGACAATATTTGCTTCATAGAAAATTGAGGAGGTTACCAATGCAAGTTGAACGGGTTTCTGAGTGAAGTAATTCGCAAGTGAGGAAAGTTCAAAATCTCCGGAAAGTTCTATTCCGGATTTTTGAAGATACCCTTTTTGGAGTTCCGGTATTAATAGTTTCACATCAGCAGCAGAAAGCCAGCCTTTGATCAGAGAAATAAAGATCGCAACACCGGGCATGGGTTCTATTAAGTTTTCCATACTTATCCCGTGGATAAGATTCACCATGGGGATTTTCTCATTCTTATCTATAGCCATAAGAATTTCATGATAACGCTGATAATAAATATCAATAGATGCTCGAACGATCTTGCTATTTGAATCGATCTTACATTTTGGTAAATACTTTTCCATTAACTCAACATCTGTAAGATCAAGTTGATCTGCAAGTTTTTCACATCCCATAATGAAACAACTGGTTTTCACTTCCTGAACACGTTGCGGATCCTTACCATTGCGAAAAAACCAAATAACCGCATCAATAAATGCTTTTTTAAGGGATAATTCGATAATGGCAAATCGATAGGTTTCAATAAGATACTCAACATGACGGGTTGTACTGTTGCCGATGATATGGGGATAATCCTTCTCTTCGTCCAAGCCCTTCCACATTGAAATATCCATTCGATCCGATATTTTTCTTATCAAAAATTCTAGGGAATGAATGCAAAGATTTTCGGTGGTTGTTGTGGTGCCATCCATATCACAAACGATCGTTCTTATATCTTTTAAGGTCTTACGTTTTTCAGCTAAAGGGACGTATTCAAACTCAGGAAAGATACCTTCAGGATTTTTTATACCTGCAAAATCTCCATGATTCAAGTAATTATTCACCTTATTGTGTGAAATGATCTTTTTCATCTTATTCCGATACTAATTTTATCCCTTCTTTTAAGAAGAGATCGATTTCTTTTTTACTTTGTCCTTCTGCGTATATGCGCATCAGGGGTTCGGTTTCCGAAGCGCGAAGCAATAGCCATCTGCATGTGCCTTCAAGTCGGAATTTAAGTCCATTCACAATTCCTCTACTACTGTTAAAAGCTTGAATATCAACAATATCAAAACCGGCAAATGTGCTCAATTTTTTATCGTAAAGCTTTGGCAAGATGGAGGTTCTGTCGTGATGCTCGAATTTATGGTCAATTCGTTTATAAAATATCTCCCCGAACTGTTCGCGCTTAGCTTTCACAAAGTCCGAAAGCTTTTCAAAACCTGATTTTGCCAACATTTCCAAAAACAGCAGAGCTGAAAATATTCCGTCTCTTTCAGGCATGTGCATACTGTAACCGAATCCACCGCTTTCCTCACAACCAATGGCTGCATCTGTTTTCAGCATTTGCTCACAAATATACTTGAAACCGACCTGAACTTCATGTAAAGGGTGTTCTTTTGAAGCCAAGAGGTTTACTTTATCCGTAACAGAGGATGTTATAATGATACACCCTTTTTCTTTTCTAACATTTATCACATAATCTGTAAGATACAAAATGGTTTCTTGCGCGCTCAGCCATTCACCGTTCTCCATCATCACGCCCAGGCGGTCGGCATCTCCGTCCGTAGCAAAACCGCAACAGTAATCATCACTTGCTTTCAATGCATCTGCAAGCGGTTTTAAGTTCTTTTCTATTGGCTCAGCTGCTCGTCCGGAAAAATCCGATGTTGCATCTGCGTAAATGGTTTCAGTCGGAATATCATGCTCAAAAAGGTAATCTTCTATAAATGTTTGTCCCGCACCCCCCATTGAATCGATCAGGGGTTTGATCCCGGCTTCATATATTGCTTCAAAATTTATATTACTCTTTATCGCTAGATCGTAAGCCCATTGGTCATCACTTTGCATAGCAATACATCCATAAAAATAGGTGTCAGAAATCAATTCTTCGACTTTTTTCGTCTCTTCGGTCATAAATGGACCGCCGTAATTGGCTTTAAATTTTACTCCGTTATATTCCGGAGGATTATGAGATGCTGTGATCATCACACCTCCGGTGTAGTTGAACCATCGGGTAATATAGGATATCATGGGAGTTGCGATAATTCGTGGACAGATATGAGAATCAATCCCCAATCCACTTAAAACTAAAGCAAATGAGTCTGCATACTCCTCAGAATCTTGCCGTCCGTCATAACCGATAATACATGAAGGGTTCTTTGTTTTCTTAAGTAAATAATGACCAAAGGCATCTGCTACCAGTGCGACCGAGTCATCATTAAAATCTTTACCCATCAATCCTCTCCAACCATCGGTTCCGAATATGATCTTAGGAGGATTTTTAACTTTTATTAAAGAATTCATACTTCTCGTATCGTTTTATTTTCTTTTATTGCTTTTGCGGCTATTTCCCCCGCCGCTTCGCCGGTAGCGGCACATGTCGGCATAATTCTTAATGCGGCCTGTCCTTCACGTGTGGAGGAAATACACCGGCCTGCAGCTTGCAGATTCGCTAAGCCTTTTACAAAAAGTGCTCGTTTCGGTATTTCATAATACTCCCCTTCCGGGAGTTCTTCCATAACACTTTTATTCTCTTTCTGACCGTGAATATCAATACCATAGCAGCCTTTGGCAATGGCATCTTCAAATTTATGGTGCTTTCTGATATCGTCACCATTAACGACATAATCACCGATCACACGGCGTGTTTCACGAATTCCTACCCGGTCGGCGACCTTTGCCAATTCTGCGTGTTCAAAACCCGGAATAATTTTCAATATCCGGACAATATCAGCTATTTGGGTTCGTCCCTCAAGGTAAGCGGCTTCAATATCTTTTGGCTTTGTGCCATCATACCCCAGCAAATTTACGCAATTGAATGATGCTGTTCCGTGTTCGGGTAAGCTACAGAAAAAAATGTATTGAACTGCTTCAGATATCCGTACTTCCTCTTTTGCTTTCTTTATATGGGAAAAATAACCCGCAACAGATACAATATGCCCGGGATCATAATCTTTGGTTGACCAGGGAAAAAAGTCAGAAGGTTGTTCTTTTACATATGCAATTGCTTTTTCAAGATCAATGTTCTTCATCTTAAAGAACAGGGTCAGGGCTTGTTGTTCTTCGGCCAATTCGAAAGGTGCGTCAGCAAGATAGGTCAGTACCGCATCACCGCTCGTATCGATGAATTGATCGGCTTGGAGACTTATTGACCCTTCTTCTGATTCTATCAGTAATTCCTTGATCTTGATTGAATCATGCCGTACTTCAATCAGCGTGCTATTCAAGAGGAGATCAATTCCGGCTTCGCTCAGCATCTCGTTAGCGGTTTCCCTGAAAATATCAGCAGAAAAGCCGTTGTCTATCATGCCACCTTTGGCTTTCATTCTATCCTGAAGTTCTTTAAAAACTCCTTCGACAAGTGGTTTGCCATCAATATCATATTTCATGAAAGGCGATACCATACCACCGGTTGCCATACCGCCAACATAATGAAAAGATTCAACCAAAACGACCTTGCAACCGGTCCTACCGGCTGAAACTGCCGCACAAATACCGGCGATGCCGGCACCGACGATAGCAATATCGCATTTGATCACTTTAGACATTCTATCCTTTCATCATCTTAATATAATTTGATGTAACAACTCGTGGTCGTGTAATGGCGGTACCTACAACAACAGCATGTGCACCCGCTTCAATAGCTTTTTTTGCATCCTCGGGCGATGAAATACGTCCCTCGGCGATCACGGGTATTTTTACCACATCTGCAAGTTCTTTTATAAACTTGAAGTTTGGTTTTCCGTTATTAAACTCATCCGTTTCGGGCGTGTAGCCGTTCAGTGTTGTTGATAAACAATCCGCACCGGCTTGCTGACAAGCGAGGGCATCTTCAAGAGTTGAGATATCTGCCATGATAAGCTTATGGGTCTTCTGCTTCATCTTGGCAATAAATTCCGGACCTGATAAACCATCCCAAAAGCGCAAGGTTCCGTCAATCGCGACCATCGCACATCCGATCTCGAATAATTTTTCAACATCCTCAAGTGAGCGGGTGATCTTTACCCAGCCATCATCAAATTCACTTTTTGTAATACCTATCACGGGTATATCCACATCCTGAATGATCTTAGCGGTTTTTTCCAAGCCACATGATCTTATGGCATGTGCACCCCCCATTTCGACCGCCCTGGCAAATAAGGCTACACCTTCAGGGGAATTGAATGGATCATTTTCCTCGGCTTGGCAGGAAACGATAAGTCCATCTTTTATCAGGTCAAAAAAGGTTTTCACTTTTAAGTTCTCCAGAAAAGTTTTTTACGTGTAAATAAACTGACTATCAACGCCAAAATCAAGGTTTGTGTACAGGCAAGAAGAAATCCTACCCAGGGATAAGGACTCGTTACATCTTTTAACCATGGGAAAATATGACTTATATAGAGTATGGGAACGACCAGGTTCATCATACCGACATAAGCGATCATAGGATTTTGTCCGTTAAGGATCAATAAACTGAAACCTCTCTTCTTTTTCATTATATCGATCCAAATCGCAAAGAATATCAACATATAGTAGGCCAATCCACTGATCAGAAAATAATATGATAATGTTGAATTATCTTTCTTGATACCGCCGCCAAAGGGTTCGAAAACCAGTCCCAGAATAATCCATAAAGATCCCCAAATGACCAGATCTTTTAGGAATTTTTCATCTCGATTGTTAGTCTTACGTATTTGCAGCCAGGCAATTAAGCATAAAATAACGAGACCTATCGTTGTTGCATTTAAAGCCCTTGAATAAAGTCCAAGCAATGATACGCCGACCATTGCAAGTGCATATAAAGACAAAACCAGCAATTTTGGTGTATCGGTTTCGGTGCTTATTTCTCTTCTATTTTCAAGCCAATTTTTTATTTGATCTCCGGCTATAGTCCCCGGCAAAACGATCAGAAGGTATTTTAACCATGAGAAATTATACAACCAAGTTAAGGGTGTAAAATTCCATACTTTATCTATCCATGAAATTCCGACACCATTAAAGAGATGCTGAACATAGGGAATATTCCTGACAGCTTCCTGTCCTCCAATTGCAGTTGCAATATCCAATTGCATATGAACAAGTCTCATTCCGATAAATACGGCCATGACGGCAAGCCTTGCCATAGGATTTTTCCGGGTCAACAAATAAATGATCGAGCCAAAGAACATCATATTTGCCAAAAGCATGATGATAATATCCATGCGATCGAATTTAAACCCCGAACCATCTGGATATTTCATAAAAATCAGAAAACTCAAAGCTCCTGCCCAACCCAGTATTTTTAAGCTGATCTTTAACCAGTCGGGCCATTTTTGGGGAGCACGGAGGTAAATTATGAATAAGATTACAAAACCCACAATACCCAGCGCCCATGCCTTGTAAGCTATTTCAGATCCCCAAATGTTCTCAGAAAGGTGATAAGGACGGATATGCTGAACAAAAATCGCAAAGAAGACCAATAGGGCAGTTCTTTCAAGAATGTGCCCTGAAACTCTCCAGAAAGGCTTTTGCGAATTCAGTCTGCGTTCAAAGGCAAAAGGAAGCGCCGCTCCCAATACAAAGAGAAAGAAAGGAAAAACGAGATCAACCCATGTAATACCGGGTAAAAGAGGATTAAACCCCAGTCCGGGAGGTACCTGCGCATGGAACATCCAATGAGGCAAACTATAGGGCAAAATACCCGATAATACCATTAGAAGTATAGCAGTACCGCGAAGAGCATCAAGGCTGTAAGCACGTTGTGATCTTATCATTTTTGCACCCCAATAATTGCCAGTTGCTGATCTTCTTTTGTATGTTGCAATTCAATATCAAGTAAGGCGAGTAATTGTTTTTCTTCAATAAGACCGGTCATATCTACGATCTTTCCACCGATCAAGACATAAATGCCGGGTAATAATGCACCCGCATCGCCAAAGGACGTCAATTCCTCGATTATATTAGACAGTATAACTATGGCTTCCGATGAAGTACAAGTCCTGACCTGAACATCTTTTAATTGAAGCTTGATAACAGCCTCTTTATCCAATACTCGAATATGCAGTTTACTCTTATTAGAACTGGAAAATAGACGTTTTTTAATTTCTTTATATCCAACAAGATATAAGCCATCGGTTTCTATAAGAACTTCACAGTTTATGACGTCGGTTTTCATTGACTTTGCAGCAATGTCAAGTACATCATTTTGAGAAGCTTTTTTTATATTAAGATCTTTTGTTCTCATTTCATTCGATCCGGTCGCCGTTGCAATAATACGATTATTTTTGGCATCTACTTCGACCGATGCTTCAATGGTATCGGGATCCGCACCCATACCTTGAACGGAATTAACCGCTTCCTGACGCAATGAGATAATATCCTCGGTCGTTGGATTCATGACCGTTTTTTCAACTGAATCACGGATAATACCCAAAGCGGCTCCGATCGCTGAGATCACATCGGTATTTTCGGCAATAATAAAAGGAAATCCCATACTGTTTGCCGCTGCCGGCACAATAGCGGGTGCGCCACCGCCGCCGCCGATAAATTGGATCATATCCGGATCTAATTTATATTCGCGACTTAATTGTTTGATCGTCGGTTTTATCTTATTTGATGAGATCTCAAGGATCTTTTCAGCCAATTCTTTAGCTGTTGTATGGAATTTATCTGCAACAGAGTTAAAGCAAGTTGAAATGGCATTTATATTTACCGTATCACTGTTTGCATCACCACATAATTCCATATAATGAGATGCTTCGGTAGGTGTAAGTGTAAAATCGGCTTTTCCATCGATAGGATGAATGGATAGGTAATCATTGGGATCATCGGGGCGAGGCTGAACGGTATTCAGCTTAATATTGGAAAAATCATGATCTTGATCAAAAGAAGGATAATGCAGTTCGGCAATATGAGCTGAACGAGGACCTACATCTATGATCTTAGAACCTTGTATTCTTGGAGTAGAGCCACCCGCAATTCCCAGTGTTCGAACATCCAATGCACGTAAAAAGAGTCTATTACCACCAATTTGTGCACTTTTGATCTGAGGTTTACCATTTTTAATGACTGAAATATCTGTCGAGGTCCCTCCCACTTCAAGGAAAATACCATCTGAGACCCTTGCATACATTAAAGCTGCGGCAACACCGGCAGCCGGACCGGAAAGCATGGTCAATATAGGCCGTTTGCGCATTTCATTAATATCCATGATACCGCCATCGGAACGCATGATCATTAAGGGAGCATCAATACCGCTTTCCCGTACAGCTTTCTCCGTCATGTTTGCCGTTTCGAGCATTTTGGGCATCATGGCAGCGTTTATAACAGCTGTGCGGGTCCTAACCCGTAAACCGTATAGCTGGGATATCTCTGAAGCTGAAGAAGCTTTATAACCTAGTTTTTGTGCTGTTTTGACCACAAAACGTTCATTTGATGGATCATCAACTCCGTAGACTTCTGAAGCAACGATAACTTCAGCGCCTTTGTACTTTAAAATTTCCAGAGCCCGAGTGATAGTTTCTTCGCTTAGTTCCTCTTTAAGATCAATATATTCCGTGTATGTTGTGAGAACTTTTCCGGGCGCCAGAACGATGGAGTCATTGGCAATTTGACGAAATCCCAAGCTTCCTTCGCCCCCTTTTCCCATGAGGATAATACCCACAGAAGCAACATCTCCCTCAAGCAATGCATTGGTCGCCTGAGTTGTGGAATGCGCTATCATCACGACTTCTTTGGGCTTAATACCGGTATCTTTGATCAGTTCCTGCATGGAACGAACAACGCCGGCCGCCACACCTTCTTTAGATTTATGTGTTGTGGGTACGCAGGTTTTACCACATAGTGAGTAATCGCTTATATCTACAGCTACTGCGTGAGTAAACGTTCCACCTACATCAATTCCGATCTTAATTTTTCGCATCTATATCTTCCGTTGAATTTTAATAAAACATAATTGAAGCCATCGTAAGTCCAATAAAAGCGATCGCAATGGTATACGGCAAGGTATTCCACATGACCTTCTGAACATCGATCTGCATTTCATTTGCCAGCCAGACATTATGGGTGTTTGTCGGATCCGAAACACCCTGCACCATACCGACCGACATCAATAATCCCATGATCGCTGCTCCCGGCATACCGGCTGCCAGAAAAACTGCTGCGATACCATAACCCATTCCCCATGGATTCAGTGGACCGCGGTATAAAGCCAAGGGTGCTGCAAGAGTGAAAATAAGGATATACATGAACCCATTTCCGGGTACGAGTGAAGTCATAAGCGGTTTTAGCAGAACCAGAACAGGCCATCCATCGGGATACATAGCGGAGATATCTCCTCCCGGACCTATAATGGCATTAAGGAGCATACCGATGCCCATCATCAGAACAACTGCCGGCATGGCAACCGTTCCGCCTTCAAAAATGGAGCGCATTAGCGTGTTCAATGCACCTTTTTTATAAGTTGCCAAAAAACCGTATATCAAACCGCAAATAAATGCGGCAACAAAATCAAGATTAAACAACAAAATAAGAAAAAGTGGTACTAAGGGAGTAAAATAAGCTGAAAAATGTAAGCGTTCATTGTCTGTTTTCTTTCTGACCGCTCTTAGAATATTATTAATAACAGCTAAAATAATGGCTGCAAGGACAAGTATTTTGAGTCCTTTTCCTATATATGACATGATTTGTGATACTGAATCTCTAAAAGCAAAGGGCAGAGTATTCCACAGTAATAACAGTCCGCCAACACCCATTACAAAGCCAAGACTGATAAAAATAATTTTTTTAAGTTTTAGATTATGTCCATCACGATAAAGCTGGATCGTGATATAAAAAAGTGAGGTAATGAATAAGATCGCGAACATAATGAGAGCAAAGGTTCGTATCTGTTCAACTTCGAGATCAAGGACAGTAATATAGAGTGCCCAATTTCCGGCATTGAGTATTCCACCCATTGAAAGTCCAAAAAGGAATATACCTATCACGGTCATCGACCCCATGCCAACTGACAGCATGATGGGTAATGCAATTGTCGCAACCATGATGATCGCACCCAATCCGCCGAGAGACGTAAATAATAAAGCGATCAAAGTCAAGATGACGACGGCAATGATCCAGGGATTATCCCCTGACAATTCTGCGCCTTTTTTGATTAGGTTCTCTGCTACTTTTGTTTTTTGCATTAAAACGGAAAGCATAGAACCAAAGATCGCGATCACATAAGCATTATGCAATCGCAAAACTCCCTTACCTACAACAAGACTAAGGATATCCTGAAACGAAACGCCACCGATCAAAGCGATAAGGACCGCCATTAAAGGTAGTGCAAGTAAAGCCGGAAGCTTGCGAGTGAACATGGCGGCGGCCATAGAAAAAAAGATGATGATGAAAATGATAATTTGTAGCGTTTCCATAATACCTTTCACTTCATGTGAATTGTCTACTTACTTGTGATCATTGCTTAAGTTAAAGAAAAGACCCGGCAGGCACAAGTACCTACCGGATCTTTCTGTCAAAAGATGAGACATATAATTATTTCAAAAAAGTCATCTTTTTAACGTCAATCATGTCGCCGGCTTGCAATTTGTAAATGTACATACCGGTTGAAACAGGATTTCCATTACGGTCCATTCCATTCCAAACGACCTTATTGTATCCTGCGGATACGTTTTCGTTGATCAGTGTTCTGATCTTGCGGCCGGAGATGTCATAGATCGCTAAGTGGACCTTGGCATTTTCTGGCAGATCGAAACGGATCGTTGTGGTCGGGTTGAAAGGGTTAGGATAGTTCTGATGTAGTTGGAATTCATCCGGAATGCCAGCCACAGACGTTGTTGTATCGCGTTCAGGGATGATCGGGCTATCTTCGATGTTTTCAAAGCTGTAAGCTGAAACACCGTTATTTGTGATCAATTCGATCAAAGCGTTCTCATAAACGTCATAGATCGCTAAACCTGTAGCGTTACCATTCCCATTGACTTTGTAGTTATCTGTCGGAGCGTTGATAATATCAACTGAAGAGCAAAGAGCATCTCCCTGAGTACCGAGAAGTTCTACAACTTTGGTTCCTGCACTCCATCCATTGGTAATACCAACAAAACGACGCATACCTGTACTGTTCTCAACTTCAAAGTAATTGACAGCAGTTCCTGAAGGAACAACAGCTGTGTCGAAGGTATACAGAATCGTGCCATCTACCTTAACATACATAGGTGCAGAATCTGTACCATTGATAAAGAAATATGCACCATCCTGAACAGGAGAAATACCGCGTGCTGCGGCGCCTGCTGGAATGCCTACACTGTCAGCCAATACATAATTTTCGCCATCTGTCGTATTGAAAACATAAATGTAAGGTGCACTTGAGCCCGATACATAAACTTTTGTACCGGTTCCTTCACCACTGGCTGCCAAAGCGTCACCAACACGAATTGGAATACCTGCTCCGGCGTAAGCAAGGTTCATGTCTGCATCTTCATCCGCATTGCGGAATAAATTGAAGGTAGAACCCGATGAGAGGTTACAAGAGAAAACCTGACCGTCATCTGCAGCGGCAACGGCATTGATCTTAAGATAACCTGCACTCGGAAGCGGACTAAGGAGATTCATGTCTTTAATGAATGATCCGTCAGTCGCAGAAACTGCTTTAAGGAAGTCACCGTATCCGTTGGGATGAGCCACAAAATACAGATTACCGGTTTTCTTAGAGTAAGCCATGGTACGAGGTGCATTAGCTGTTACGCCCATCCAGTCTACATCAGCAGTTACACGCCAATCCAAAGGCCATACGATCGCACCATTACCTGAAAGACTTACCATTTCCGTATTGGCGGTAGTAAAGACAGATAACATAGCGTTGTCTGCAATTTCATCTGTTGGTGTATATACAATGGTAATCATCGTCGAATCACCTGCCGGTACAATATTTGTATCGATAAGTGCGGTGAAAGCATCATCGTTTATTATCAAACTATCAACAACCAATGCTTCTGCACCAATCGCTGCAATGTTTTTCAGCCAAACAGTTGCTGCACCATTTGTATTAACATCCACGACAGCAAAATCAACTGCCGCCGAACTTACTTCAGCAACAGCCGGAGCTGCTTTGACTGAAATATGATCCAGGTAAAAAGAACCTGCAACTACGGGATCACCGACAAATTTAAGAGCGTATGTTCCTGTTATATCAATATCGATAACACTCAAATGCCAGTTGAAATCACCGGGTGCATTATCCCAGACATCCACCGTATCAACGATCATATCTGATTCATCGACGAGCAGAACTGTCAATGACCAGACATCGGAACCACCCGAATGTTCTGATAAATAATATCTCAATTGTTTCGGATCTTCAATATAGGGTGTTTTGACCATACCGACTGAATCGAGATTTGCTAAACCGAGATATTTGCCCGTACCTTCGAGGGCATAGGCATCGTCGGCTAGACGGATATTCTCGAAATCCCATTCGGGACTCAGTTCGGTCCATGTCTCGAAATTCTCATCAAGTTCTGTCAGAACCGGTGAATACATGGTCAACTCATCATAAAAGGTACCAATGATTTGATAGCCGTCAAAATATGGGGCACTATAGTCATACTGTGAAACAGCACCGACCACATCAAATTCCCATGTTGGAGCAGGTTGGCCGTCAAGATCCGAATCACTATCAATACGGAATAAGACCGTATCGATACCATCGGTAACTAATAACGTGGCTGAATTGCCTTCTGTGGGCCATAGTGAAGCATCAACAAGTTTAACTTTTTTAACTTTAACATAGTTACCTTCGATAGGTTCACCGATATCTGCCAGAGTTTCAACACTCGGTTCGATCGTTGCACCCGTCGAAATTAATTTTATATTAGCAGAGGTATCGCATGCAAGTTCAGTTAATCCGAGGTAATGTTCAACCGTACCGGTTACTTCAAGCACATCACCTTTATTAAAGGGGATCTCAGTGCCATACATGTAGACATTTATTCCGCCAGTCGCATCTTGAATATAGATGCTCGTACTTCCACCGACATAATTCGGTGAATATACCGTACCGCGAACGGTAACCGTTGAATCTAAATGGTCGGGGACATAATCATTATTCACATCAGCTTTAGCAACTGCAATATCAGTAATCTCAACAAAATCCGGAACTTCAAGTGTCCAGGTTGCGATCGCATTATTCGTTGCCATCTGATAAAGTGTGATCGTTCCATCAAGGTTCAGGTCATATTTCAAATTACCTGCAACGTTTCCGTTACCTTCTTCGATATTACCCATTTCTGCACTGGCCCAGAGTTCCGGACTTGCAAGATCGGTAATGTTGTAAACCTCGACCTTTCTGCGGTTACCGGCAGAGTGATTGGTATTTGTTGCCAGTAATTTTGAACCATTGCTTGCTTCTATGTATTGAACACTACCGTAATAGCTTTCAGGAAGAGTAAGTGCACCCAATACCGTTCCAGCTGTATTGATCAGGGTCATGTCTTTCCATGCCGCATTGATCCAGAGCGTTGAATCATTGACAACGGAAATTCCGCCGTTAGCTGCACCGGCTACGATGGGAATTGACTGAACTTCTGAGAAATTCAAACCATCTGTCGTACCAAAAACTTTAATTTCTGTACCGTTACGATCGGAAGCATAGATCTTAGTACTTAAATCTCTTCCAGTTACTTCAAGTACATCACCAAAACGAGACGGTGCGGTTATAGCGAGTTGGAGTGCAACGGTGGGTGTTGATGTTTCATGAGCCCACTGATAGACTTTGAAGTCGCCGCCACTGGCCAGATTACATGCGTAGATTTGACCATCATCGGCAACATCGGCTTTCATTAAAGAAATACCATAGAAACCGCCGGTCACACCGGTCATATCCAGTGTATCAAGATCTGCTCCGGTATTGGCATCCAAAACATGGACATAAGTTCCACCTGCGCGTGAGGGTAAAAGCAGATGATCAGTTACAGGATTATATCCCATACCACGAGCTGCATCGCCACCTGACAGGAAGAACGAATAAGTATTGCCCCAAACTTCCATCACCGAGGTCATATTGACCGGATCAACGGGAGGAACAGGGAATTCGAATTTATAGGCGCCCAAACCGTTATTACATGATAGAACATATACATTATAAGTTCCGTCACCGTTATCTTTAACGGCTACATCACCTGCTCCGTTTGCATTGCTGTTCGCACCCAGAGTTGATGTTAATTTATAGGTACTTGCTTCAGTAAGATCACCGTTCGCAACCTTAAGAATGCGAGCATTTTCATTACCGCTGCCGTACTGATAGGCTGCAACATACTCATTGTTATCACTGTCGGTGAAGATGAATTCCGTTGCATTGGTACCGGTACCAAGAACACCACCGGAAATAACACTTGAAGTTCCGCCTTCGAAGCGTTCAAGGTAATTTCCACTAGAATTTTGATACATGGCTCCGCCTTCTGTCAAAGCGGCTGAAGAGCTTCCACCGTTATGACTGACAGCAATCGTATCGGCAACAAAATTGGCACCGTTATCTGTTGTCGTAAATCTGACAACTTGTGCATTGCTGGCATCACCAAATAAAAATGTCAATGAATTGTCCGTTTTTGAACCATAGACTGACATTTTATCGCCGAGACGACCGGCACTCGAAAGATGTGAAATCACAACTTCGGCCGTGTCATCGGCGGATTCCCATTTGTAAACCTTTAAAGTCGTATTTAAAGCAAGGTTACAAACATAAACATCACCATCAACTGAAATAGCGGCATCCGATATATGGTATGTACCTCCGGTAATACCATAGGACTCCAATCTACTCAATGAATCGCCGTTTGCGGCATCCAAAACGTAGAGATTGTTTCCACCATTACGGGACACGACTACCAGTCTGTCTTCTTCATCGATCTGACCATAGGCAAAGCCACGGGTCAAATGTCCGGTATCGAACCAGCCCGGCATACTTGTCGTTGCTGCGGACTTTTCCCATAGTGTGGTCATTTGACCAAACAGTGAGAAGGTCATCAGCAAAGCCAACATAAGCAATAAGACCTTTTTCATTTTTAACTCCTTTTGTTAAATATATATTATCACTTCAACAAAGTGATTTTTCTATTAATTTGTTTTCCATTATAGCATAACGAACATATGTAAACACCACTGCTGATATCAGCTCCGCTATATGAAAGCTCATGATATCCTGCGCTCTGAGCTTCGTCAATTAAGGTATCCACCATTTTTCCATTCAAATCAAATAGATGAATTAGTACATCGACATCCGATCCAAGTGTATACGACAAAATTGTTTGTGGATTAAAGGGATTAGGGTAAATCGATAAAAGTGAAAATTCGTTGGGTTTGTTTATTTGAATTGATGTCGGTTCAGCTAAGATCAATGGAGATTCAGCCGTTATTTTGACCGCATCAGCTACAACATAATTACCTGTTGATGTTAAATTGCTCACAATGACAGCCATGTCAGGATCAGAATTGAATGTGTAGTTACCAAGTAAATTCCATTGAGCATGATTTTGTTGTTGATTAACTCGAACGGTATCGCGACCATCTTGGTGAATGATCACATAGGGCGTATCTGAACTTCTGTTGGGATCTGCGACCCACCATGCATAAACTTCACAGTTTGTGGTTTGCTCCAGTGCTGTATAGAAGCGACAAAGTGAACTTCCATCGCCCTTGCCACTTAATAGGGCTTTTGTATCACCCCAATAACCCGAATTTGCAGAAGCGAACCAACTGCCGGCGCGACTGACATAAGAGTCATCTTCCGTATCCAAGATTAAGCTATACCCACTTTCTACAGGAATGCGACAACTATCCCGATAGGTTACGGCTAAAATGGCAGGGACGGCTCTTTCTTCAGAAGGTCGATTTATATAGCTACCGGGAATTGCCATTTGGCTTGATCCGCCGCCATCAAGATTAAGTGCCCCAATACATCCTTTGCTTAAGAATATATCCGCCATTTCGGACAGATCAAGTCCTTCGCTGTGAGATTGCCGCCCATCGGCAACTAAAATAAGGACATGACCATCACCTGTATAAGCTACACCGGTTCGTGGGTCACGATTATCCAGTCCTACCCCGCTCCCCCACATTAATTCTTCATTATAAGTAATATGCTTACTGCTGTCTTTCACAATGATAGGACCACCGCCGATGGCAGATAGTAGACTGTCCATGGCACTTCCTTCACTTTTCTGTGGTGCCGAACGAGGTGACGGATCATTATAACTGTAATTCAAGGGTTCGTTAAAGCTGTAAACATCCTCGCGCGTTGCCCCAAAATGATAAACCCAGTCGATCTGAGGTTTAAATTGGGTCGTTAGTGAGAACATGCTTCTGATCACAGGATATGATTGTGAATTGCGAGTCACCGCCGGTACGTTAATGGCTTCAACGTTTGAAGGGGTAATAACTGTTGAATACGGAATGCTTCCCCCAAAATAACCACCATTTACTGCAGCAATGCAATTAACGTCACCAGCAAAGAGTTTAACGCTTTCAGCACTGCTCCGGCTGTAAGGACGTATCGCGATCGTTGTATCATTCAGGTCAATATCAAGATAGAAACATTCAAGTGCCGGTGAATTCCGTGTTCCTTTTATCAATTTGATACCATCCGGAAAATCGTAGGATGCTGTAATATCAGTCCACAAGATTTCTTCTCCGAAGAGGTTTATGGATGAAAATATTAATAAAAATAAAATGAATCGCTTCATTGACTTATTTCCGAATAAATGGTTTGTAAAGAATATCAAGAGCAAGTGACACAGCACCTTTTAGGGCTGCTTCGCTGTTTAATTGTCCATAGACAATCTTAGTGGAACGCTGCAAGGGTGTTACGGCAATATATTCGCCTATCTCTTTCTGTAATTGTTGCAGGAAATATTGCGAATAATTAAATCCCGAGCCTGAAATAACAAGCATTGAAGAGTTTAACATGATGATCAGATTAGAGCAAAGTACTCCGAGAATGATCGACATATCCTCGATCACTTTCTGTGCAACTTTATCACCCAGATCAGCTTGTGAAAAGAATGTTTTTAAGTTTTTAACCTCAAAATCCGTCGGCGCATTTTTATTTGCTATTTTATATGCTTTTTCAAATGCTTGGATGGTGTTTATCCTGGAAAAAAGCTGCCCAACATATTCCTGGTTTTTGTGATAAAAGAGATTTGTATCCAAAATACCCTGATAGGGTTTCAGACTTAAATACCCGATCTCACCGGCACCACCCATAATTCCTCTAACCAGAATTTCATTTTCAATGATACCGGCACCAATACCATCACCAATATGTATAAGGATCATATCATCTTGTTGTTCGCCGGCGCCTAATAGATATTCACCCCATGTTTGGATATTAATATCATTATCTACAACCACCGGAGCATTGTAATGCTCCACAAAGAGATCGGCAAAAGGCTGATTGGCCCAACCCTGAAGTGTTTCTGCCAATATCAGTTCTCCGGTCTTTGTATCCACCATGCCCGGGACACCAATTCCGATCCCGATCAATTTTTCACGTTCTCTCCTTTGCTCGCGCATCATACGATCCATGGTATCGGTCAGTAATTCAAAAACTTTATTTAATTTTGGGTTAGGTTCATACTCAACGATAGAACGAGACACTTCTTTACCCATGCAATCTGCAAGACTGATCAAGGTATTTGTTCGTTTGATCTGAATGCCAAATACGAAACCTCCATTGGGATCTATATATAATTTTGTGGGACGTTTACCACCCCGCGAGGTAGATTCTCCCTTCCCCTCTTCTTTGATCAAGCCTGTGTTCATTAATCGTGTAATGATCTCGGAAACCGCCGTTTTAGACATTTTTGCCATTTTAGCCAGTCCCGCACGGGAGATACCGTTCTCTTTTCTAATGAGATCCAATAAGCGAGTTTCGTTCACTTCTTTAAGAAACCGCCAATCACGTTTCGGATTTTCTGTAAATCTTGATAACATATTATTTTACCAGTGTCATTTTTTTAATATCAGCTACTTTATCATTTAATTTTAATCTGTAGAAATAAATCCCACTTGTCAAATTTGACGCATTAAATTGTATTTGAGATTCCCCTGCCGATTGATAGCCTTGTTGGAATGTTTTCACGAGTGAACCTCGAATATCATAAATTTCTATTTGAACATCTGCATCATACATCAATTCATATGAAATGATCGTCTCGGGATTAAATGGATTTGGATAATTTTGCTTTAACATACCTGATCGCGGGATCATTATCCCATCCTGAATTGAGGAAAAAATATAATCTTCTCCGTGAAAAGGGTTATGCGAAGAAATTAACATCAGAGCATCTGCAAAAGTATACCCGGTTCCCGAACCCGGAGTATTTAGGCTGAGTATTTCCTTATCGCTTCCGGCTTCAAACCAATAAACACCCACATTTTCCCAACGACCTGCATTGCCGGCTGTTTTTTGATTAATGGTGCCTGTTACATCACCTGAGTCGGAATGAACGGTGTAGGAACTTATATCAGAGGCAGAAGCCATACTTTTGGGAATATTTTGAAAAGCATACACCGTATACCAATCATCTTGAGTAATATTAGCTGAATAATTTACGCTGGCTGTACTTCCAGCTTCGGCGATATAACAATGGTCTCCATTGAAATAATCGTAAACATTTGTTCCGGTATATTGTGACCAAGTGCCCGTTTTACTTACAGATGAGCTGTCTATATCTATGACCAGTACTTCCCGATCCCAACTTTCATCTCGATAGGGTACTTTTGCTTTATTTTGATAAGCATTGGATTTCAAGTAAGTCAAATAATTATTGGCATTATACATCAATTCCGCATGGTACCAGATAACATTGCCTTTTAGACCCGCATTCCTTGTTGTTTCTATTTGAGTCACCAAAACGGAGGGTTGAATGTAATTGCTGTTTGCAACCGTAGATATTCCGGGATACATCAGTGAATCCTTCGTGATCTTGCCCAATTCATTATTCATTCGCCAGGTATAATCCGTCGAAGTCGTCATATACATTTGAGGGGTCACAATATCAAGATAACCATTATCGATCCAAGGAGCGTAATCCTGACAAAATTGTTCATATCCCCAGGGCAGAGGTGCGTTACTGACCGTTACATCGGGGTTCATGATCTTAATACTGTCGTACATTTCCGCAATGAATTCCGTAAGTTTATCTGCTCGCCAACGGATCCACGTTGCATCAGAGACCGATGTCGGCGGATACGACCCTTTTTCACTTTTATATAGTTCTTTTGTGTAGTTATCATAACCGCAATCCAATTGAGGATAGCGAACCCGATCAAATTCAATACCGTCGATATCATAATTCTGGATAACTTCTTGAGTTAATTCGATCAAAAACGATTTTACTTCAGGTAAAACATGAATACAGGAAGGTCCGGCTTGCCCATAGGTTGCAACTGAGCCGCTTTGGGTTTTTGCAAGCCAATCGGGATGATTTGAATATATGGGGCTTGATGTCGTAATTCCGGCATTAAAACCGGCTTCGAACCAGGCATCGACTTCCAGTCCGACACGATGAGCTTCAACGATCATTTCTTCCAATACGTCGCGTTCGGGAGCTAAATTGCTTTCGACATTGGGATCCGTAAGCATTGAAGTATGTGCCTCAAACACTTTCGAGCGAAAGTAGGGATAGCCATAACGCCATACATCTACATAAACAATATTAAAATTAGCATCTGCAAGAGCTTCCATTGTCTCGACGATGGTTGCCCGAGTAGGAACATTTGTTCCGGCCCAGGCAATCCATGCGCCACGTAATTCATCCTCTGCATGAAGCAGAGAAAAAAGAAACAAACAAGAAAGGAAAATGTATGCAAGTTTTTTCATTTATTTTAGCAACAGCATTTTACGTGTTTGAAGAGTATTCCCATTTTGCAATAAGCGATAAAAGTAAACACCGCTTGACATAGATCCGGCATACAGATCAACTTCATAGGATCCTACTTCATGATATGCATTGATCAATGAACGGACTTTTTTACCCGTAAGGTCATAGATCGCGATCTCCACGGACCCGGGAGACGCAAGATGATAACGAATGGAAGTTGAGGGATTGAATGGATTTGGATAATTCGCTTCCAATAAAGAAGTTATGGGGATCATATTATTAATTCCAACACCGCGATCTCCATCAACACTTACGACTCTGCGCGGCAATTGTGATGTCCCCAAGCTATCTACACATAGATAATGAGTGAGTGCTTTTTCATCATTTTGTATGGGAAATGAAGCCAGAATATTTCCGGATGTGCCGTCTTCGACAAGATAGATCGCAAACTTGATTGATCCAAGTTCAGTACCTATTCCTGCAGCTGTTCTGGCAATGGCGATCTCTGATATCAATGAATCATTTCTATCACCTACAACAGCCATAGCCCCATAGTTAATATCAAAACCTGTGATCTCTGAAGATGCCCATGTAGAGCCGTTGTATTTGTAAACAAAACCACCTGTCCATTTGGAAGCCGGAGCTCCTTCAAGATCAATTAAAGGATAGGTATCGGAATCAAAACGAATAACCACATCTGCATTGAACGGAAGGATCGTGACTCCTCCATCTGCTGTTGGTGGTGTTGATGAGCCGTTTGTACCGTCCGGATCTGTATCAAAAGCAATGTATAACTGTTGTGTCTGGAAAGGCGCGTACAGACTATTGCCTGTCAGGCCTAAAAACATCATCTGATCGGACCAATTGGCGTATAATTTATTTTCACCGTCTTGCTGTATAAAGTCATAATTGGTCCATTCATTGTTTTTGCCATCTATTTGAATGGTAAAGTAGCCATGATCACGTGGTGAAGATATTTTAACGAGAGGATCCATGCTGACCGACGTCACACTATTTACACCCATAACTGCATACATGCAATGGCGTGTTGTATCATAAGCAAGAACTGCCGAGCCGTTAATGTTATTATTTAAGGTCGTGCCTTCATAGGCGAAAAGTAATGAATCGGAATTACCCCCGAGATAATCAAAGGTATATGAATCACCCAGAGCATCTGAATAAACTTCATAGCGAGCTGAACGAATATTATTGCTTGTAAAGGGATTTGCAGCCGTAATTGCATGGATATTGCCGACATTCCAATGAGTAATGGCACTTGATCCGGTTGCAATTAAAGTATCGGAAACGGTAGCAATAATATTTCCATTATCATCTATAAGGTGTACCTGCCATGTGGCAGCATCCGTACCGTTGATCCAAATATCACCATCCGGCTCGACGGGTGAAATACCATGACGAGCAGCGCCTGCTCCCGGAAGTGTAATTGTTTTTTCCAATGCCAATGTGTCACCATCCACCGTTAATTTGGCGATTTTGTCTGTTCCCATACCGGAAACATACACACAAACATCCTCACCGGATCCGATAGCAGCAAAGCTGTCTCCATAGCGCGCCCCTGCCAGTGCGCCACGAAAAACGACTACAGGAGCTGATGCTGAATTAGCGTATTTATAGACCTTTAAACGGTCCGTTGCAATAATTGCGGGTACCGAAAGATTGCTGACATATATCGCACCGTCATCATCTACTGCAACCATATTTAATGGGTAGATACCACCTGAATATCCACCTTCGGGTCTTTGTAAAGTATCTAAAGTTGTTCCGGTTTCGGGATCTAAGATCAGAACACAAGGATCATCATTTAATCGAGTTGCGACATATACTTCGTCAGCAACCGGACTATAGGCAATACTGCGTGTCACGTCGTTACCCACATCGATCAGATCATAACGTCCCCAAATTAGGCCATAAGCATATACTGAACCTATACTCAGTACCGCGATTATTAATACCAAAAAATATTTTCTCATTTTGAACTCCTTAATAGCATCTCATCTTTTTAACTCATAACTGTTAGTAAACAGCATTTTTAAAAGTAAATATTTGTTCTAATCCTAAATACAAGGCTCGAAAAACCATTCACGGCTTCTAACTCAACATGCTCCTGCATCGTTGGCCACAGTGAACCAATGACAAGTCGGTATCCTAAACCTGCATCCAGACTAAAGACATCACTTAGTAGAAACTCAACACCTAATCCGGCTTTGAAACCCATATTCCATTCATTTAATATCTTTTCGGGGATAGCCGGGATCGCCAATTGAGCGTTTTCACTTATTGCCCCGCGGGATCCGACCCAATAATGTGGTCCACCGGCGATACTTATATAAGGTTTAATATTTCCGTCCATGAAACTGTATTTTCCCTGTACCATGATCCCTAAATATCTCAATGAAAGAGGGATTTCTTCAATGGTCGCACCGGTTGAGTTCGTTATATAATGCATTTTTGAGAATGATGAATAATCTACAATGCCTTCAATAAACCAGGGCGAATCCTGTTGCTGACCTATACCCAGTTCGGCTTGATAGCCCAGTGAAAACCACTCAGACAGCTCTCCAACTGCCAGTGTTGCATTTCCCTCGACATGCATCCCCCATTGACCGCTGTATTGAGCCATCACAGGTGTCATGAACAAGAGCAAAATCATTATTAGAGCTATTTTTTTAATTCTTTTTATCATTAAACTTTAAACCTTAAACTTTAAACCTTAAACCTTAAACTAATATTTAAACGTCAATCCGAGCCAGACCATACTCTTTGATCTGATCGGAAATTGTTCTTTTAAAATTCCATCACTCACATTCAGATAGAATATTCCCTGATAAGCACACTCAATATCAATATCTTTTCTTAAAGCGTAACGAAGTCCAATGCTGGGAGTCAAATAGAATTTTATACCCTTTTTATCGGGAGCAAAATGTGTGACTTGAGCAAAGTAGTCATAGGTTAGTTTGTAAATGGAATTTAAGGTATCGAGCTGATATGTGGCAGGGTCGTCATTATGTAATCCCATGAATATCTGATAATTATCCATGTCATCTTGACTTAAATTACCTTCAGCGACAGCTATACTATCCCAATTCCAGGTAAACACTTTCATCCAATCTTCCACTACTTTAAGTCGTCTGGTATAGATTGACATCCCTGCACCTAAGCTGCCAAATAAACTAAATTTATCATTGAAAGGAATCGCGTAATCGGTAGAGAGGGTCAACCGGATCTCATTCATCCATTGATATGGTTTAAAAACACCATGATATGATGAATCGGGACGCCAATATTCCAATACGGTTGATATGGAATCAACTTCTTCCTGAGACGCTCCGGTTAAAAGCCAATCAATATATCGCTCATCCCAATAAGCCCAGTCCCACTCTAAAATTACCGAATCTTCTTTGAGTATGGTATGGTCATAAGCGACGTCAAAAGAAAGATCTAATTTATCATTTAATGAATAACTCAATTTACTGTCAATAGCCCATCCCCTGCTCTGTGTAGCCCTATAAGGATTATTTTGTGTATGTCCACCCAATCTTACGGATAACTTCACAGGCGGCACTGCAAAAACAAGTGCTGTCATAAGGATCATAGAAATGTATATTTTAGCATATCGCATATTATAATTCCATACTCAGGGTGTAACGTAAAGTATTGTTCAAGTAGGTATGATGCATATATGACACATCCAAATTGAAATCATTTCCTTTAAATATAAAATGCACGCCCATTCCAATTGTGAAATTTTCGTATTCATATCCAAACTTATAGCCTGCACGAAGTATGATCAAATTTGCAATTCGAGATTCCAGACCAATATTTATATGTTCACGCATATCATTCGGATGAACGGCCTCAAGATTTACGCTGATATAAGTCGGATCATCCAATGATCCGTAAGGTTCAAATGAAATGCCAAGTGTCATTTGCTGAGGCATTTTAAATTTTTCATTAACATATTGGGTTTCGAGTCCAAAATTCTTTAAAAACGCACCAATTCTCAACGATGAGAAATTCGTTTGGTAGAAAAAACCCATATCGACAAGCACATTTTGAGCAAAATACTCGGCAATATATTCACGAACATATTTCATATTGGCGCCAAATGTAAATCTGTCGGTCATTTGACGGGCATAAGATATTCCCAATGCGTATCCGCCTGCATTAAACGTTCCATTTGTCAGATATATATTATTCTCATCACCCGTAAAAGCATTGACCTCATCCTGGGCAAAGAAACGTGTTCTTTCCATTTCACCGAAATTAAAGACATTCATAAAAATTCCAAGCGATCCCACAAGAGGGATATTTCGAACATATGAAGCAGAATGATGCTGAGTATCCATAAACCACTGGCCATAAGTGGCAGAAAAAGAATTGGGTGTTGTGACATGTGCAATGAGTGCAGGGTTGATAAATAAACCGTCAGCTTGACCGTTTGGCATGGAAATACCCGTTTCACCCATACCTGTATAACGTGCAGATACGGGTAAATTCAAGAACACAAAACCGGTAGTTCCTGTTTTTTGGAATTCTTCAGCAAAAGAGGATACCACAAGAGATAACACCAATGCGCTCAGTATCAATAATTTCTTATGTGTTTTCATTCTCTGCATGATATTCCTAATTCACAATGGCGAATTTACCGCGGGTTTCAAGCCCGTCGGGTGTTTCGATATGATAAAAATAAAGTCCGCTCTTAATGTATTGACCATATTCCGATATCTGATTCCAAGATGCCGCACCTGATTCATTGTCCAGATGTTCAATGACTTTCACCAGATCACCGCGGATAGTAAAGATACGTATGGTGCATTCTTTAGGTAAGTTAACGAATTGGATTTTCTTGGTATCACCCGCAAATGAGAGGCCTGAGTTCAAATAAAACGGATTGGGTACTACCGCTACCCTTGAAAGACCATCTGCCGCTGAAGCGGGTCTTAAGGTTGTAAAGAAGGGTTGTTTTGACCGGTTTGCATATAATGAACTTTCCAGAGACGGTACAACAACTCCCGGATCAACTGACCAGGAATCATCTCCGGCATCGTATGCGGTGACGGCATAATAATATCCATAACCCATGGCGACGAGAAAATCATTGATCTCATATTGTTCTTCAAACGAATTCCAATAATTTGAATCTTTTATTGGGAAGTCCGCGATCATTTCCCACGGTCCCATGGGATATGAGCCGCTTCGATATACGCGGTAACCGGCAATATCAATAACACCTTCTTGTGGATCCTGAATACTTTCAACTGAATCCGTAAATGCTATCCTATTCCCCACCTTACCACTGGAATCAATGGCAGTTACGGTAAAACTTGGAGCTGCGGGAGGTACCGGTACGGTAAAATCATGTTCAAAATTAAATTGAACGCGATCTTCCAAATAACTCATGGCTGAATCTGCCAGGAATATAATACTGTCTTTTTGAAGTAAGGAAAGCTCACGTGCGGTTTTAAAATCAGCACCACCTACATATTCGGCAAAAATGATCACAACTGAATCAATACCACGTCCATATAGATCATATGGACCAAAAGAGTAATTCGCGTAAAGTCGACCATTTCCCATTCTCGTGTCATTTGTATCTGTAAATGCTTCATTTAAAAGCATAGGATTTGCCATAGCGTTATATTTATTAACCAAGCCGGATACTCCCGCAAACGGTCCTTCATAATCTGAAGAAGAGGGTCCCTGAGCCCAAACGAAACCATTAAAACGAGAAGAGGTATCGTACGCAGAGAAATCATCTAATAATTTGATCCCGATCTTTGCGGGAGCCATGTATTCGTATTGATCTTCGTATTCACTTGTAAAAGAATTGAAAGAAAAATATGAATAATAACCAAAACTCTCATCTTCAGCCGTTTCGGCATAATTGCCTGCCCAAGCTGTGATGGATCTTGTGGATTCATTCCAGCGACCTAGTGTATTTCGCGCACCTGCCGGATGATTGGGATTAGTATAATTCCACGCTCTTGCAGTAGGACTTAATGCATAGGTAAACAGGAAATATGCACTGTCTACACCGTTTCGTTCAGTTTGCAATGTAGAGATGACATATTTTGTAATAATATAATCCTGATCGGCTTTTGAACCGTTCCATTGCATAACCTTGCGTTTCACATTTAGATTAAATTTTTTGTTCTCTGTATTGGCATCAACAAATTGAGGATCTTTTTCCCATTCGGAAAGAATGATCTCTTCAGCTTCATAAGGTGAGGTTTGACAGTAGTAATTTTCACCATTTTTCCATTTTTTCTCGTGTTTACGGGCGACAAATGGCATTTTACCCTGTTCCCAAGACGTATTTCTATCACCATTTAAAGCAAAATCCATCCAGCCTTGTACGGTATCAGGTGCCTGAGTACGCATTGCAGTCACGTAAAATCCTGCCGATACAATATTAGAATAAGTACCGCCAAAGTTGACACTCAGTTCTGAGATCTTATATCCCGGCCAATCCAAGCCATAGGACATCGTTCGCCAATCGGCTATGGGCTCGCATTCCTGAGTATAATGAAGGGCATGCCAGAGTCGACCGCGGGTTAATTCCACCAAACGGTTCTGGTCTTGCGCATGCAGGCCCAAACTCATGAAGAGTGCAATAACTATTATGTAGATCAGTTTTTTCATCTAAAAATTAAATCCAATGTTAATATATACTTCACGTGGTACATTCTTGAAGACTTGATAATAATTATATAGTCTAACGTCACGATCCGGATCATTATCGGGATCTTCATAAGTTGCAGAACGTAAGACCCATCTTGATAATTCCCCACTATAAACAGGTGTCAGTTGTTTGTTGTTGAAGAGATTTGAGATCCTTATTGAAGCAACTAAGCTTAGTCCTCCCGGAAAACGGATACTTTTTTCTATTTGAAGATCTGTATTTGATTCAAGTGGGTATCTGCGGTTACTTTCAACATTTTGATCTGCCACATAAGAAGGCTGCCAAAAGTAAGCCAATCCGCTACTTACTCTATAGATAAGTCCCAAACTCATATTCTCAAAGGGATATAAGCCACCGATCTCCGGACCCGATAATGCAGGAATGGTATAAGTCAAAGATCCATTAAAGCGATGAGTGCGGTCTTCACCTGATGTATAATCCGAGGCACTGTATGTGTATTTTTGTTCCAATTCGGGTGTCATGTCTTCTAAAACAATATAATATCCGTGATAACCGCGTTTGACCTGACTTAAAGTATAGGTCATTCGGTAACGCCAGCGGTCTACACGACGGTTCGAGAAGGATATTTCAACTCCTTGTGAACTTCCATAGGCATTGTTGAGATATGTCGTATAGGTACCATAATAATCACCACTTTTTTTGATCGATCCGGCACTTGTTTCCATACTGACACCTGAGATCTGGTTCTTTAGGTCATTATAATAGGTAACGACATCAAGTTGGTGAGTATTCCAGAGGTTCTGCTGAATTCCGATCTCATAATTTACGCTCAATTGAGGTTCAAGATTCGGGTTCCCGATCATTCCCCATCCGTGATTGGTTTGATTATCCAATGAGTGAACCACAAGGGGCATGGAAGTAAAATGACCATATTGAACTCTGAAGACCGTTTTATCTGAGATCGGGAAAGATAATCCTGCCCGGGGTGATAAACGGGCATAAGTTTTTGAATCATCCCACGCGGGGATACCGATACCGCCTGTAAAACCTTCATTTTCGGCGGGATAAAAAACATCAAAAGGATATACGGGTACTTCTCCGCCAAAATTATAGGCATCGAGGCGTAATCCTATATTTGCTACCAAGCCGGAAAACTCGATCTGATCTTGTATATAAGCTGCAGCATAACGTGTTTTTGCTTTGTAATTTGTAGAAAAACCGGTGCGCCATATAAAAGAAGAAACGGTCAATGATGAAGATGCATTGTAATCCTGATCCATTTGCCACGCTTCGACACCTGCTTTGATATAATGCGATTTATCGATCTGGTTTGCATATGAAATACGACCACTCCAAAGATCTGTCAAAGATGCCTGATTATACAGACTGGACCAGGTATAGTATTTACGGTAATCAAGGTACCAAGCACCTTCATCTTCCAGTAAACGCTCATCCCGTCGTCCCTGTGATATTAATTGTTTGTCTTTATCAATTCCCGGAGTCGGAGTTTGAATAGAAGACATTTCCTCATTCTGATGTGTCAAATTGACATCTAAAAACGATTTTTGATTGATCATGAATTTGTAATTCAGATTCTGCGACGATACTTTTTCATCTCTCAATGCATCATAAACTAATGTGTATTTCTTTTTGGCTCCATAGGTACCGCTTAAACCGGCCCAACGAATATCACTCGATCCCGAGCCCATTCCTGAAGAAAAATGCTGATACATATTCGTAAATTTAAAGCTGTGTTTATCACCGGGTTTATAAGAAAATGTCATCGTGACATTCTGAAGATCCTGTTTTTGTTCAACTGTGGGTAATCGTGTAGGTTTTGAACCAAGTTCACCCGATACAAAGAAACTCAATTTATTGCCATCCATACCCAAAGGACCGCCTAAACTAAAAAGATAACGGGTTTTTGGCATAGCACGATAATCATAGACACCCAGGATATTCTCATCATTTGTGGTCCAGTAGCCGCTGGTATCCCCTGTTCCGGAATTAAAGTCGTACAAATAAATATCTTCACCCTGGATCGTATGGTTTCTCACCCAAATATTATAATTGGTTACCGCAGAGCTATCCGTAAGCGTTGCAACACCTAGCCATGTGTCAAGATCACCCCATTGTTGCCATTCGGGTTGATCCTTTGAATATAAATAATCACCCCAATGGTATTGCCCCGGTGGTCTGTATTCAAAGCGGAAACCTCCACTAAATTGTGAACCGCCTTCTTTTGTGACGACATTGACCAGACCGGATTGAGCATTCCCATACTCGGCATTGAAACCACCTGTAATAACTTCCATTTGTGCAATAGCAAGCGGGTTCATTTCCATTTTCCATGATGATTCGGATTTTTCAGTCATTCCTGAACCACCATAAGCGGTTGCGCCGGTATTTGATGTCATACTTTTCATTCCATTCACAGAATAAGAAACATCATAACCGCTACCACCACGGATCGAGATAGATCCATCTGCATTCATCGACACACCGGCTGTCAATTCCATAATATCACGGATACCATCAACCGGCATAGATGCAATATCTTTATCTTCAAAGTAGGTTGATGAAGTTGTTTTATTCGGCTCTACAATGGGTCTCTCAGCTGTAACAAGTACTTCTTCTCCCGCATAAGCCTCAACCTGCATTTCAACGTCCATACGAGTTGAACGGTTGATCTGAACCTGAACTTCTTCCATTGCAACAGTTGAATAACCTATATAAGAATATCGCAAGATGTAAGTACCTGGAGGTACATTTAGTATGACATAATTACCATCGGGATCTGAAGCAGCACCTATCGATAGATCTGTTAAAATGATGTTCGCACCCGGAAGGGCTTCTTTTGACGAAGCATCGACTACTCGTCCGGTTATTTTGCCCGTCTGTGCAAAAAGCAGAGATGTTATAAACATCAATGCAATAAAAACACCACTTATTCTTCGAAGGTTACCCACTACCTGTTCCAAAATCAATTAGTTTGTTCTTACAACTTACTAACTAATTTATTGTCTTTGGAAAGAGAATACAATATATTTGTTATATTTTTTTGGAGTACTAATGAGTGAACGTTTTAAGTCTGGACAAAGAGTTCTCTTTATCGGAGATAGCATCACCGATGCAGGTAGAACAAATCATCTTCCACCCTATGGCGGCGGATATATGTCGATGTTCCGGAATAAGATCATAGAAAATCATGCATCATTGGATGTTTCTTTTATCAATAAAGGTATTAGTGGAAATACCCTCGAGGGACTAGAATTACGCTGGAAAAGAGATGTTATCGATCTTAAACCCAACCATCTCTTTATTATGATCGGTATTAATGATGCAGCTGTTCAATTGGAATCTTCAAAGTCGAATGAGGATGCTTTAAATGAATTTGAAAATATCTTTATCAAACTCTTAAATTCATCCCGGGATATTGGAATACGCTCAATTTATTGCTTGTCTCCTTTTTATATCTCAACTGATACTGCTTCTCCCCTATTTATAATGGCCAAAAAACATATTGAGATCCAAAAGGATATATGCAAATCCCGATCTATACCCTTCATCAACATTCATGAAGTTTTTCAACAGGTTCTAAAGAAAACTGATGCTATATTTTGGTCAACAGACGGTGTTCATCCAAAAGAACAGGGACATATGTTGATAGCAGATACCCTATATAAGGAGCTTTTTGGTGAAGTTTAGCTTGTTTCTAGTCATTAGTGTCTTTGTGTTTAGCTTATCTTGACGTTGTTGAAATAGATGCTAAAAAGGCTCCGGTTCTTTTAAACACATAAAGCATTACCTTAAATAAGGAATATATCATGAGAAAATCATTTACCTCGATCTTAAACTTAATCTTGATCTTAAGTTTATTTCTTTTAATTACCGCTTGTCAGGAAGATCAGCTTCAACCGCATGATTGGCGGGGAGTCTGGATCACCAACGTTGACAGCAAAGTTATGGATAGTAAAGAATCAATTGATGAAGCCATGAAATTCCTGGCAGATAATGGATTCAATGTTGTGATGCCGGTGGTTTGGAACGATGCTTATACCCTGTATCCAAGTAAGATCATGAAAACTATGTTCGATCGTGAAATATCACCTCGATTTGCTAATCGAGACCCACTCAAAGAACTTGTTGAGGCTGCGCATGCCAACGGACTGCAGGTCATTGCCTGGTTTGAATATGGTTTTGCCTCATCGTATAAAAAAAATGGTGGGGTTTTACTTGAAAAGAAACCCGAATGGGCGGCCAAAGATCGCGACGGGAATCTCCTGACCAAGAATAATTTTGAATGGATGAATGCCTATCACCCCGATGTTCAGGATTTTATCTTGTCTTTGATCATGGAAGTTGTGGAAAACTATGATATTGACGGTATTCAGGGCGATGATCGCCTACCCGCCCAACCCATACATGGCGGGTATTCCGATTATACGGTAAAGTTATACAAATCTGAGCATGAAGGGAATATACCTCCTGATGATTATCGTGATAAGGAATGGCAACAATGGCGCGGAAACAAATTGAACGAATTTGCAAAAAAAGTCTACGATACAGTTAAAGCAGCAAAACCTTGTGTTTTGGTCACTTGGGCACCTTCCGTCTATCCATGGTGCTATGACGAGTATTTACAGGATTGGCCGGCATGGATCGAAGGCGGTTACGCAGATATCGTAATCCCTCAGGTCTATCGCTATGATATAGATGCTTATAAGAAAACTTTGGAAGGCTTGGCGAGAGATAAACTGAATTTGAAAAACACCGATACGCCCATTATACCAGCTGTTTTGTTGAATGTGGGTTCATATTTAATGCCTGAAGATATGCTGAAAGAAACCATTGAGATCAATCGGGAAGCCGGTTACAACGGCGAAGTGTTTTTCTTTTATGAAGGACTGCGTAAACTGGATAATAGAAATGCAAAGGTACTGACACCTCTCTACAAAGGAAGTAAATGAAAAAGATCATCCTCATCCTGTTCGTTTTACTTTTCAATTTTGGCTTATTCGCAGAAACGCCGGTTGAATTACGTGCTGCAAAGATCACCAATGTGGACAGCGATATCATGTTCTCGGATCGAAACATAGCCAAAGGGATGGCTTATCTTGATTCCATCAATATTAATACGGTTCTGGTCTGTGTCTGGAACAGTAATTCCGCAAATGGTGATTATACGCTTTATCCCAGTGATGTAATGATGAAGTATTTTGGTGAATCTGCCAATATTCATCCTTCATTCTCAGGTCGCGATCCCTTGCAAAATATTATCGTAGAAGCGCATGCGCGAGGGATTGAGATTATGCCCTGGTATGAAATGGGGTTTTCAACATCCTGGTCACATCAGGGTGGTCATATCCTGGCAACATATCCTGACTGGGCATGTAAGGAATCCGACGGATCGCTCGCTGTAAAAAATGGTTTCGACTGGATGAGTGCGATCAATCCCGATGTTCAGGGTTTTATTCGAAAGATCACTTTGGAAACCTGCAAATATTATGACATTGATGGTATAGAATACTCGGACCGTATTCCGGCCATGCCCATTGAAGGCGGTTACGAAGAAGCAACTGTCAATTTGTATAAAGCTGAGCATGATGGAGCCTCTCCCCCAACCAACCATCAAAACACGGCATGGATCAAGTGGCGTGCCGATAAATTGACCGAGTGGTATCGTGAAGTTGCAGATTCGATCAAAGCAATAGACAATAATTTGCATATATCATCAAGCCCTTCTGTCTATCCATGGTCTTACTATAATTATCTGCAAGATCCAAAAACATGGATGAATACCGGGATCTGTGATGATGTGATCCCGCAACTCTATCGCAAGACTTGGGCTGAGTATCAACCGACCTTTTTCTCCTCGATCGCCAACTATGATGATGATTCCAAAGTATTTGGCGGTGTATGTCTCTATCAACTTTATTCCGATTTTACCGGACAGGAATACCTGATGGACCCCGAATATATTATGAATTTCATGCGATTGAATCGCGATAATGGCGTTAACGGAGAAGCCTGGTTTTTCTATGAAGGTTTTCGGAAACAATTCCGCCACTTCTATACAGAATTTGATCAAAACAGCACCACAACAGTCGGAGATACACTGGCAAAAACCTTCTATCTGCAAGAGGCACAACTTCCCCATCGTATTGATATGAACTGGCGTCCAAAAACTGCTTTCATCCCCGAAAATGATTCCGTGAACGTCATAAAATCTGACGGCTGGGCCCGCCCCGCCAATCAGCATCTTTCACAAATGACTTATCGTGGTGACAATATTTACTATAGTGTTGGAAATGATACTATTGAATATTCCATGGATATATCAGAAGCCGGCTATTACAATATTTACATCTACAACGCAAAGTTCACCAACGCAACGCAGTTTGCACCTTATTGTGTCGGAAACGATACTTTCCTTGTAAATCAGAAAGATCCCGAATCATCCGGCTGGCGCAGATTGACCACAAAATATCTTGAAACAGGTGAACAAGTGATCGTAACATTACACTCCAATGCTTCTGATGCCAAACCGGTACTTGCCGATGATGTGATTGCATTGATAAACCGCAATGTATACCTTCAAAACAACCCTGAAAGCGCCATAGAGCCAGTTTTAGAGCCTAAAAGCTATACGTTGAATCAGAATTATCCCAACCCATTCAATCCGATGACAACGATCTCCTATGCAATTAATGAAGCTCGCCATGTTAATATTCAAGTTTTCGATATTACCGGCCGTTGGGTCACGACACTTCTTGACCAATACCTGGAAGCGGGAACGCACAGCGTAATATGGGACGCAAGTAAGCTAAGTTCAGGGATTTACGTTTATCGCTTACAAACCGGTGAATGGCATGAGACAAAGAAGATGGCATTGATCAAGTGATCCATTTGGAAATGTGCCAACTTTGTGCCAACAAATACGAGATATCATGCTGTAGATCTTGAAAAATACATTAAAACAGTTTCAGGATTAGCAATTGCTAATAAATATATTCTATGATTAACCTTAATCCACGAAGCTAATAAAAGTAGCATAATGTATCTCTCCGCACAAAAATAGCCCTTATTAAGGGCTTTTATTATAAGCATCATTTTATTTCAAAAATTATTTGATTAAAACATCAATCAAGATACCCATAATGATCAACATGACAGCAATCCCTAAACAAACGAACCATAATGCGTAATACGGACCTATTTTCCCTTTTTTAAGTTTGCTGATCTTCCTGTATTGCTTTAGATACTTCCCCATATGGATATGCATTAAAAAGAACCCCGGGGCTTTGTCACTGTATTTACTCAGGTTTTGATAGATCGCCAACGTTGGGATCAAATAGATCAAAAGGGCAATCGCAAAAATGAGGATAGATATATTGAGCATAATGTCTCGCTAATATTAATGACTATAATGCAATATAGTACATTTTTTAAATATTTCAATAAAATCATTTTTTTAACGGAGATACCTTTCCCCCATCTCATACGAACAAAATATTGTCCTCCGGGAATCCTTCAGTGTCTCTGCAAAATAATGATTTTTAATCAATTGTTAATAAACAAATTTTATGAAAATAAAATGTCAATTAGATATTTTCTTAATTTTAGACTACTCGCGCTGAAAGCAAGGGGGATATTTCGCTAATTTTATTACTTTGTGATACCACAAATTCCATAAAACATCCTATGAAAATCTATAGGTTTTCATACTTTCTTCTTTAGCCCTAAGGTAAGCCTCAAGAGTTCTATTGATTAAAAATAACTGTAAAATTAATTTTTTATTTATTGCTCCATTTTTTGCTATTTATACCGATAAAATGCCTTCAAATAAATAAGTTCATAAATAACAATAACTTAGAAAGGTTCATCCAGCCTATTCATTATCATGCATATTATTTCTTAAGTATTCCTTAAGTAAATATTAATGTTGATTATAGAACAATATATCTTATATTTTATAAATTAATTTAATTCCAAGGAGGAAAAAACCATGAGTAAAAATGATTTCAACTACCTGCAACGTAAAGCAGAAATACTAAAGGCCATCGCACATCCGATTCGTTTAGCTATCTTACGCGGATTGATCAAAAATGGCCCAACCAATGTAAATAATCTAGAAACATGCATTGAAGTACCGACGGCTACCGTCTCACAGCATCTGACAAAGATCCGTTACGCAGGAATCGTTTCAAAGAAACGCAAGGGAACTTATATCTATTACGATATCGTTGATGAAGATCAAGTAATTGATATGATCAATTCATTCTTAAGTGAAAAATAGTAGCTCATAAAAGAGTTATCATTATTTCCGTAAGATGATTTTTTGACTTGACCAACAATGATAGTTAGCCACTTTTAGGCTAAAAGAAGAGGGGATTTTTTTACCCCTTTCTTCATTATATTAATAATTTATTTGGATTTAATCGTAAGGATTATCGGCTTCATCTTCGTCGCGATCTATACGTCTGGCTTCCATCCAGGTCAGGATAAATCCGAAAATAAACCCATTAATAATGGCACTTTCCCAACTCAACCCACAGGCGCCATGTACAATTCGACCATAAAGAGCTGTTACGACAGCTGTAACCAGGAAGGTGATCAGGAATACCATCCCGAAATACAATATCATTTTACCTATTCTCATAATTTTTCCCATTCGTATTATACAATATCATACGATGTTTAGCATAAATTTGAAAGAATATTTTGTTGTGTCTATTCTTCATCCGGAGCAAGATCAATTTTGAACCAAATGGAAAGCTGCGACATCATGCTTCCCCTATCAATACTCCCGCTTTGCTGCATATCACTATCCTGCATTCCGCCACCGGAGCGACCACCGCCTTGCATCCCACCGCTCGGATGTCCGCTGCCATCCATTTGCGGCATCTTCATCTCACCGCTCATTAATCCAAGTGAAAGTTTGGAGATATCCGATAAGCCGTTTTCAGAAATTCGGTCGAAAGGAATTCTTAAATAATAGACTAAAACGTTGGGACCTTCAGAAGATAGTTCAACTTGAAAATCTGTTTTTGAAGAAAATACCGGCATTTTTTCGGCCAGTTCGTGATCCGAGAACACAGCTTCCATCGAAACTCTGTCCAAAAAGCTATCTACATTAAATTCCTCTTTTGAACCACCGGCCATTCCTCCGGATTTATTTCTCACTTGAGAAGGGTCAAATTTAGCGATCAAGGGGTAATTGAAAAAGATTTTCTTGCTCCTGCCTCCTTTGGGATCCATATAAACGTAAAGACCGTGCATCATGATCTTTCGAATAGCCGTTTTGTCATCGGTTTTCAATTTAAGATAAAGATATTTATTATCATGCTGTACACCATAGGCAATATTGCTCTCCACATCAAAATAATAACGTCCGGCATAGGGATCTTCGCCTGCGGGTTGACTTTCGATGATGGGTAGACTTGCACACCCACCTAAGATCAAGGTTAAAAACAAAATTAAGATTAACAAAAAATAAGAAATGGTATTACGTTTCATAAATTCTCCAATTATATTATTTATTCCATTTAGTAGACACAAATAATGTATAATAGTTAACCTGTTTTTATAGGTTTTTATTTATTTTTATTCTAAGTTCCTCCTAAATTGGTACATAATAATTAATGAGGTCAAATTGCGCCGAAACATATCCCTATTCTTGCTCCTGATCCCAGTCATATTTCTTTTTGCGCTGGAACCTCCTTTTCATAAGGGTGTGAATTTAACAGATTGGATATGGTCCAAACAAGGTGCTGAAAATATCCCGTTTTATAAATTTGATAAACGTGACATTGATGGTATTAAATCCCTTGGATGTGATGTTATAAGATTACCTCTTAGTCTGCTCTTCTTCGCAGATACGACTTCTGCTCATATTTTAGATCCACTTTTCTTTTATTTCCTTGATCAAGCTGTAGATTGGTCCGAAGAATCTAACATGCATTTGATCCTGGATAACCATACTCAAAAGTCAGGCTCCTCCTACATACCGGCTATGGACGAATTGATCCCGCTCTGGACACAAATTGCCGAACATTATAAAGAGCGATCAGGTCTGCTTATCTATGAACTAATGAACGAGCCGCATAATATTACTGATGAAACATGGTTCTCAATTCAGGATTCTTTGATAAAAACCATTAGAACTATTGATAGTACTCGAACCATTATAGCGACTCCTATTTGGAACAGCACCTTGAATTTTACCCGATTTGTGCCACATCCTGATACTAATATCATATATTCATTCCATTTTTATGAACCTTTTATTTTCACTCACCAAGGCGCCAGTTGGACTAATCCTTCCTGTGTATCACTTGGTGGCATTCCCTTTCCCGGTACGAATGGCGGTATTCCCGATTGTCCTGAAGATCTTGTCGGTACCTGGGTGGAAAATAGACTGAACAATTATCATATTGATGGCACTGATTCGGCTATGTACACATATATTGATAGGGCAATTGCATTTTCAGATAGTTTTAACGTCCCGATCTTTTGTGGTGAATTTGGAGTTTATAATCCACTTGCTCCTGTTTCTGACCGTGCTCATTGGTATGATGTAACAACCAGTTATTTTGAGGAACATCATATTTCATGGACCATATGGGGGTATCAGGGAGGATATGGTATCTTTAAAAAAGGGACACCTGGTATATTCCATCGTGATATCGATCCTGAAATGATTGAAGCTCTTCGTCTGATCATGCCTGCTCAGGACACGATTGAAGTTTATCCGGATACAACAGGATTTACAATTTACGGAGATCAACCCGGATGGCATATTGCCCCCAGCATTTGGACAGACAAAGCTCGTTACGATCTATACTACAGAGAAGAACCTGCCCAAGGAAAACATTGCATCCTTTTGAAAGATCCATTGGAATATAATAATATTGGATTTTCTTTTACTTCTTTTAGGGATATATCAGATCTTGTAAAGCAGGATGCTAATTTGAATTTTAAGATCAAAGGTAATCGTGTAGGGACCGAGATCCGAATTCGATTTACGGATACCGATACGGACGACCCTGAGGATCATCCCTGGAAAAAGGAATATATTTTACAAGAAAACAATGTTACATGGGATGATCAATGGCACGATATAAGCATCCCTTTGAATAGTTTTTGGGAATCTGGTGCTACAGAAGATGGTGTAAAATACGAACAGGAGGGCAAATTTGATTGGTCTGCTGTGAAACGTTTTGACCTCTCGGTCGGATCACAAAAACTCGTGGGAGCTCATATTCTTTTTGATAATATTCACATAATGATACCCGGAGAAGAAACGGCAACCTCTCTTATTGAAGTAGCTACAAGTTTCATTTTAAATGGAATTTATCCCAATCCTTTTAATGCCACAAATACAATAAATTTCACATTAAAAAACAGTAAAATAATTAAGATCTCTGTACATGATATTCAGGGTAAATATATTTCAACGATCACACATACACGATATTTTCCCGGAGAGCATCAAGTCCGCTGGAATGCTGCTTCCCTATCATCGGGGATATATATTCTTCGAATGCAGGCCGGAAAAAATGTTATCTACAGAAAATCCTTATTAATAAAATAGAGATGGGGAAAGCCCATCTCACCATAAACATAATATTTAAACAGTAATTATTTTCTGCGTTTTACGTAATGTTCTGAATCTCCCCACTCCCCATAAGCTACATCATTGGATACCGAAGCAATGCGTTGTTCAACACAGCGTTTGCAATCTTCAGGACTTTCATCAGTACAAGGTTTATCTTCATATAATTTGTAATCACCACGTACCAAACAAGGCGTAATATTAGGCATAAATACATTGGCACCGGCCGCAATGGCCTGCTCCCTGCCCTGAGGATGAATAGATTGCATTGCCGTAGAGGCTGCAATATTGATATCTTTCATCATAATGCGCAGAAGTGCGATCATCTTAAGTGAAAGATCAAATCTTTCTTCCTTGGGAAGTAATTCATCTTTGTATTGATATAATGGAGTATCTTTGTGTTCAAGATAGGGTCCCATACCCACCATGTCAATATCAATGTTTTGCATAAAAAGAAGATCGTTTGCAAGATCTTCATAGGTCTGAAATGGCACACCTATCATTACGCCGGTCCCTGTTTGATATCCCGCGGTCCGAAGATCATTTAGAGCCTGTTTACGTCGTTCGAAAGAATGTAGTTCATCATGGGGATGAAGCTTCATGTATAATTCTCTATTGGATGCCTCAATGCGCAAGAGGTATCTATCAGCACCTGCTTTAAACCATTCTTTGTAAATTTCTAAATCTTGTTCACCACAA
>Ga0208904_1000236_pt1 | contig 48222 bp, 54 predicted proteins | sample AntAceMetag02UKB_FD_184774 | JGI IMG/M metagenome (GOLD analysis project Ga0208904, IMG submission 184774) | Saline lake microbial communities from Ace Lake, Antarctica - Antarctic Ace Lake Metagenome 02UKB (SPAdes) (version 2) | ecosystem: Environmental > Aquatic > Non-marine Saline and...
CTTAGACAGAAAAGTTCCGGCTCAAATATATTTTTCTAAATAATTTTTAAAAAAGTCGATTATTAATTAAAATTCATAACCCACCTTTTTAAACAGGTTTACCTGTCTAGACAAGGGGTACAGTTTAGATTATCATTATTGGATTATATAAATTTGGAGTATAGATTATTAATTTTCCATCTTTTTTTAATACTCTTTGAAATTCTTCAAATACCACGCTGGGGCGTTTTAGGTGCTCTAGAACAAATTGGATCACAACAATATCTAATGACTCATTATCTATTGGAATTTTTGATAAATCAGAAAGTATTTTTTTGTCTACTGTTTTATTCGCTGTTAAGAGTTCGGGATTTATATCAGCGCCAATTATTTCTTTTGGTATATCTTTAAATTCACTTATTATGCCACCACTGCCACAACCCGCGTCTAGCATTATGGATTCTGTATTTATGGATTGTTTTAAAAAATCTCTATAATAGTCTCCGCCTGTTTTAAAGTTATTAAAAATCTTATTTATTCTCTTAAACAGATATGACCGCTGATCATTAATATCTTGAAAAAATATATTCATAAGATTTATTTTTCACTATGGCACCTCTTTAGTTTATTGCTTTTAGGCTCCACAACCCTTTTTATATTTATTGCCGGTGCCACAGGGGATTCACCCTGATTTACATATTTATTATACCATTTTTTAAGGGCTTATTCAATAATAATTTGACATTTTTTACCCAAAAGGTAATATGACGAAACAGTAAAAATGTGCTAAAATAGATATGTGGATAAATAATTTAAATGAGATTAAGAATATATATTGTATGCTTCAATTATTTAATAAAAAAAATAAAATAGTTTCGAGACAAGTTGCGTTTAGGTATGGAATTCCACAAAGTATAAATTTTGAAGAAAAAAATCAAGACGGCTGGACAATAGTAACGTCTCCTGATCTACCTGGTTTTATTACACAATACAAAAATCCTAAAAATGCCGCTAAAATTATATCCGAAGCTGTACTATGTTATTTCGATGTGCCGAATGAAATGGGAACATTGTTACATGGCGTCTTTAATATTAAAGGTCGCCAGTTTAACTTTACCCCCGAAAAACAATTGGCCTAAACGGTATGGGTAAAAATAACTTTTCAAAAAGAGAATGTACTGGCGCTCTTCTGGCTATAGGTTTTATCCACGACAAACAAATAAGGCGCAGCCCCCATGATAAATATTCAGTACCAGAACGGCACAAGAAAGACAATCAAAGGCCTTTTATCATGATACCTCATGGAAGAAAATTAAGATGTCAACAAGCTGTTTTGAAAGAATTGAAAAAACTAGGGGGTGATGAATTGCTCCGGATTTTTTTAGATTCTATTAAATAATATAATTGGCAAACAAAAACCTCTGTTAATATAACAAATCAGGGGTTTTTGTTTTGTGCTATTTACCACAACACTTTTTATATTTCTTTTTTGATCCACAAGGGCAGGGGTCATTCCTGCCAACTTTCTTCTTGCCACCTTCAACTGGTGCGGCTTGAGCTGCACTGGAAGAAACTGCGCCAATTTTTTTAGGAGCAGTGGTGGTGGTATTTTGACCCTCAGGTTGAGCCAACGAACTAATGGATCCTTTGAGCGAGCTTGATTTGTCTGCGCCTTTGAGTTGCATGCTTGGCTGGTCGGCTTGTTCTTGCGGGGCAGGCACTTGGCCAACTTTGAAAATTGAGTAAACAACTTGTTTTTGGATGTTGTTTTGCAGGATGATGAACATCTGATAAGCTTCGCGCTTGTATTCAATTAACGGGTCTCGTTGACCGTAACCGCGCAGCCCAATACCTTGCCTTAAATGATCCATAGCATCGATATGCTCTACCCAAAGCATATCAATAGAACGTAACAGGATCATTTTTTCAATTTCGCGCATGGGTTCAACCTTGGAAGTGCTTTCTTCTTTACCAAGAGCGTTTATTTTTTCTTCAAGATCATCATAAGCTTTGCGAGAAAGATCAATTAAATAATTTATTAATTTGCTTCTAGCTTTGATGTCAGCCACTTTATCACCGGCGGTTTTCTGGATATCATCCATTTTTAAACGAACCGCTAAAGGAACGGGGAAAATAGTGTCAGCAACTTCATAGATTTCATCAATATTCCAATCTCCTTCGTCATCTGATGAAGTATGAAACATAGCCACTTGATCAATCTCTGTATCCAGCATCTCAAGGATTATATCCTTAAGGCTTCCCTTCTTGGATTGTTTTCCCTTTTGAAGTAAATCATAAATTTTTAAGATTCTATTGCGTCTTTTGTAGACGACTTCTCTGTGCTTGTTAATAATATCATCATATTCGACTAGATGTTTACGAACATCAAAGTTATGGCCTTCTACTTTCTTTTGGGCTGATTCAAGAGATTTTGAAATCATGGGGTGTTCAATGGCTTGGTCTTCTGATAAGCCAAGCTTGCCCATAATACCACCAACCTTATCTGATCCAAAAACACGCATTAAATCGTCTTGCAAGGAGACATAGAATCTAGTCTCACCTGGATCACCCTGGCGACCTGAACGACCACGTAACTGATTGTCAATACGCCGTGATTCATGGCGCTCTGTACCAATGACGTACAGGCCACCGAGCTCCTTGATTTCTTTTTTGTCTTCTTGGCTACCACTTTCTCCACCAAGTACAATATCAACTCCCCTGCCGGCCATATTGGTGGCAAGCGTTACAGCGCCTTTGGCGCCAGCACTGGCAATGATATCAGCTTCTGTTTGGTGATTTTTAGCATTTAAAATATTATGTTCTACACCCTCTTGAGAGAGTGAATGAGAGAAAAGCTCATTTTTTTCAATAGAAATTGTACCAACTAAAACTGGCTGACCTTGTTGACTTCGTTCTTTAATGTCAACAATAACTGCTCGAAATTTAGCTTCTTCATTTTTATAAATTAAGTCGCCTCTATCTATTCTTAAAACAGGCTTATTTGTAGGAATAACAACAACCTCAAGTCCATAAATTTTTGAGAATTCTTCGGCTTCTGTAGCGGCTGTACCTGTCATGCCTGATAGCTTCTTGTACATGCGAAAATAGTTCTGGAAGGTAATGGTAGCCATGGTAACTGACTCTTGTTTGATGGCTACCCCTTCTTTAGCCTCAATGGCTTGATGCAAGCCTTCTGAATACCTTCTGCCATACATTAAACGACCGGTGAATTCATCTACTATTATAATCTCACCTTCTTTAATCACATAGTCTTTGTCACGAGTAAATAGGGTGTGAGCCTTTAGGGCTTGTTCAATGTGGTGGACTTCACTAATACCACCTTCGGTATAGATATTATCTACTTCTAAAAATCCTTCCATTTTGCGGATACCGTCCTCAGTTAAAGTAGCAGCTTTCATTTTCTCATCTATGTTATAGTCTTCGCCTTCTTTAAGCTGAGGAATAAGTCCTGAAAATTTCTGGTATTTACTGGTGGCTTGTCCACCAGGAGCTGATATTATAAGAGGAGTGCGGGCTTCATCAATAAGAATAGAGTCAATTTCATCAATTATGGCATAAGTGTGTCCACGCTGGACTTTCTTGTCTTTATCTTGAACCATGTTATCGCGAAGATAATCAAAGCCAAACTCATTGTTGGTACCATAGGTTATATCGCACTCATAGGCCTCTTTGCGAGAAATTGGTTTCAGATGCTTTGTTTTACCCTCGATTTCTTCTTCATTATTGTATTTAGGATCATAAGTATATGCCTTGTCATGAACTACAGTCCCTACGGTTAAACCAAGGGCATGATAAACTCCGCCAATCCAGCCGGTGTCTCTTTTAGACAGATAATCATTTACAGTAATGATATGGACTCCTTTACCAGAAACTGCATTTAGAGTAGCGGCTGGTGAAACAGCATACGAAGTTTTTCCTTCACCTGTCTTCATCTCAGCAATTTTACCCTGATGCAAAACGCTAGCGCCGATCATTTGCACGTCAAAGTGGCCTGAACCCATGGTGCGTTGAGCAGCTTCTCTGGTGGCGGCAAAAACCTGGGGTAACAGGTCATCAAGAATTTTATCTTTATCTAATTCTTTGCGCCATAAAATTGTCAGATTTTTTAAATCAGCATCTGACATTTTTTCATATTTAGATTTAAGTTGCTGAATCTCTTCCACAAGAGGATCTAGGCTCTTGATATATTTTTGATTGGGATCACCGAAAATTTTTGTGAATAGTGACATAAGTGTTTTAAATAAGTAATTTTGATGTTATATTAGCACTTTAGCTATAAAAAATCAAACAGACGAGGATATCTGCTCGTCTGTTGTTGTCTGATAAATATTGACTAATTTAAAGTAATTTTCTTGGTAAAAATACAACAAAAGTGCCTACACAAAAAGCGATAGCCGCCATGGTGATAAAAATTGGGTCAAAGCCATGGGTTTTGACCATCCAGCCGCCGAGCGCTGCGCCAATGGCTGGTATGATATATGCTAAACCATCGTAAAAGCTCCATTGCCAGGCTGCCTTGGGGCCATCTGTATGTTTGGCATATATTGAATGAAAAGCAGGCCAAAAAATGGCACTGGCTATACCTAAAATTACCATGGCTAGATAAAGAATGCTGGTAGTTTTGGTAAAGTAATACAAAAGATATCCAGCTGAGGTAATATACATAGCCCATGCGAGAGCCAGCTCTGATTCTTTCATCTTGTTTTCGAACTTACCAGCAACAAAAGTTAATAATCCAGCTGTTAGCCAAAACAGGGCATACGAATTAGAAGCAGTAGTGATATCACCACCAATACTTTCAACAAAAATAGCGTAAAGAGGTAAAAGCATAGCATTAGCAAACATAAAAAGTCCGCTAATTAAAAGCATTGCCTTTAGGGGGCCACTAACGAGTGGCTGATGGTGCCAGAAAATTAGTTTCATAGTTTTTTATTTAAAGCTTGTAAAAAATTTTATATAATGGTAGAATCATGTATATGCAAAAATAAAAAGAAAGAAAAATAATAGCAGAGGGGTAAGTAATAATGAAAAAAGTACGAGATATATTTGACAGGGCTGTTATCTTTATAGGTACTGTTGAAATTAACAGAACTGTCCTAATTATCATTACGCTGATACTGGCCTGGTCTCTTCTCTGGCTGATATTCTGTCCAGGAGATGCTGATCAGCTCTATTATAGAGCCGGTATTATTGAGTATCTGGACTGAGCTCTCCCGCCTTATACGAATCTCCCGCCCCCATGGTGAGCAAAATATCACCATGGTGTAAATTATTCTTTAAAAAAATTCTTGCCTCATCAAGCCTGCCGACATATTTTGCAGGCTCTTTTCTTTTATGCTTTTTGTTTATAAGATCAACTAAATCTTTACTCGAAATGTTCCATTCATTTTTTTCACGAGCTGCATAGATATCTGTGATTATAAGATGAGGGGCAAGGTTGAGACTATCGGCAAATTCCTCGAGGAAATCTTTAGTGCGCGAATAGAGATGAGGCTGAAAAACTACCCAAAAATCTTTATTTTTAAATTTTTCCTGAGCTGCTTTGAGGGTGACTGCAATTTCTGTTGGGTGATGAGCGTAGTCGTCATAAATTTGGATGCCGTTCTTTTCTCCGATAAATTCAAATCTGCGCCAAATACCAGTAAAGCTTTCTATGGTATTTTTAACATCTGCTGGCGAAATGCTCAAGGCAGATGAAGCAGCAATAGCTGCCAAGGCATTATATACATTAAAAATTCCTGGAATTTTTAATGTAATTTTCAAATTATTAAAATCATCTTTTGATTTTATATTAATCTCTTGCCCGTTTATTTGGGCAGAAAAATCTGCTTGGTTTTTTAATCCATAAGTTATTTTTTTTCCTTTAAAGTTTTTGGATAGCTCTACAACCAAGGCATCATCAGTGTTTATAACTAAAGCTCCATTTTTCTTAATATTTAAAATTAATTGAGTAAAACTTTTTTTAATATTTTCTATATTTTTAAAATAGTCTAAGTGTTCTTTCTCAATGTTGTTTATAACTAAAATATTAGGAGAGAGAGAAAGAAAATTATCTTTGTATTCGCAACCTTCGGTAATTAAATATTTAGAATTACCTGCTCGGAAATTACTTTTCCACTCTTTAATTTTGGTACCCACAAAAACAGTGGGGTCAATATCTGCTTTTTCAGCAATAAGTCCTAATATGGAGGTAATAGTGCTTTTTCCATGCATGCCAGAAATAGCTGTGGTATACTTTTCTCTTGACAATTGTCCGAGTAGCTGGTAAACAGTATGGATTGGTATTTTAAGCTCTTTGGCACGCAAAAACTCGGGATTATCGTCAGTAATAGCTACGGTATAGATGACCATATCAATATCTTGGTTGACATTTTCTTTTTTGTGGCCATATAATATATGGACACCCTGGTTTTCTAAATCAGAGGCAATGTCGCTTTCTTCACGATCAGAGCCAATAACAGTTTTTCCTTGGGATAGGAAATATTTAGCCAAAGCAGACATCATAATACCGCCAATACCAATAAAATGAATTTTATTTATTTTTTGAAAATCTAAATTAGTCATATGGTCTTTTTATCCGACTTGAGGTGAAAAAGTAAATTTTTCAACTCAAGTCGTGTAAAAAATATAAATAATATAAATAATATAAATTGGAATGATTAAGGAGTCATTATGAAAAGAGACACACTGGTGCTGGCTGGCGCAATAGTTGTTGGCATATCAGAGGCCGCAACAATACATTTCGTGGGGTGGAATATATTGTCATGGTTAATTCTACCATCCTGTCTGATTGCGGTACTGGCTGCGACTGATAAGCGGTCTCATCCGCTACTTATGGTGGCTATACTAGTCGTAGCAATAGTGGCCTTTATAGTATCATTAATATGGTGGTTTGCTGTCTGTTACCCAAACCCAGCCCCTATTAACTTCAATTAACAAAAAAGTCCTCAAAAAAAATCTCACCAAATGGCCTATCCCCTTAGGTCTTTTCTTTTAAGCAAAAATTTACCATACAATGCCGATTATTCGATTATCAAATCCCCAATCTTAACTTCAGCTCCCCATTGAATAACCTGATGGATATTACTGGCCAGGTTTTTTTGTTTTTGCTTATCTTTTAAAATACTCTCTATTTTCTGAATTAAATCTTCTGGCTCTAGATCATTTTGGCTTAAGGTCTCAACTGCGTTTCTATTTTTAAAATAATGAGCATTGTCTTCTTGATGAGAATTTGGCAGAGGGATAATAACAGCGGGTTTTCCCAGATATGCTAACTCAGTTAAAATACTCATACCAGCTCTAGATACTATTAAATCAGCTAACTGTAAAACTTCGGTATTATCTACCATAAATTCATATTCATGGTAATTATCATAAACTTTGCCTGATTTTATAAAATGAGTTGAGCGATTACGGCCTGTAATATGAATTACCTGGCAAATTTTAGTTAATTCTTTTAAAGAGTCCAAAACAATATTATTAACCACTAAAGATCCTCGACCGCCTGTAGTAATGAGAACTATGGGCAAATGTTTATTCAAATTATACTTCCCATACAAATCATGTGTATCTCGCTCTTGCCTAAGAGAGCTTCTAACTGGATTGCCGACGACCACTGTCTTTTTTTTATTAAAACACTTGGCGGTTTCTGCAAAGCAAACGGTAATTGTTTTAGCACACCGGGCAGATAGCTTATTGGCCAGTCCAGGACGCACGTCTTGCTGATGAATGATACTTGGAATACCTAAAAGCCAGCCAGCGAATATAACAGGGACGGCAACAAAGCCTCCGGCTGAGACTATTTTATGAGGTTTGAATTTTTTTAATATAAAAAGGCTTTGGAAAAAGCCGAGTTTAATACGAAAAATATCAATAAAATTATGCAAGCTAAAATATCTTCGAAGTTTACCTGAAGAAATATTTTTAAAATCAATATTGTGGCTTTGGACTACTTTTTTTTCTGGCCCACTTTTTGTGCCAATCCAAAGATAGTCAATATTTGGATTTTTTTCTTTTAGATGATCAGAGATGGCTAAAAGCGGGATAACTGAACCCATGGTGCCACCACCGGTGAATAATATTTTCATAATTTTAAAAAATTTTACTTTATCTCTCCCATTGGCGATATTTATCATGAGATCCAATATCTAATAAGTCAATAGTATTTTCTGATGAAAATTCAAAAAGAACCCTGTGTCCGTCACGCAAACCAAAAGCCAAACAATCTTGTAGCTTACCTTTTAGTTTGTGTATTTTTAATCTGGGATCTCGCGGGTTCTCAACAAATACAGGTATTTTGTTGTCAAAATCATTTCGAATATCAGTTGGTAGTTTTTTGTATGATCGCTTGAATTTAGATGATAGATTGATATCCATGCTCGTTGAAAAAATTATGAGTGTAGCTCAGCTATCAAGTCTTTCGCATTTGAAAATTTCTTATAATTCCCTAACGCATAATCGAGCCTAGCACTATTAATAATTTCGTCTAAGGTTTGCGCATCGTTTAATTTCTCTATTTCTTGAGTATCAATTTCACAAATCATTTTTTTTTCTTTGGGATAACGCAAAATACACCGCAAGGAAGCTAAGGGAATTTTAACTATGGCTACATCATTAATTGTACGGGTAGTAACTCGAGTATTCATAATTTAATGCTAACATAATGGGATAAATAAAGCAAAATCTAATTTAATATTAAAAAATCAATTCTTTCGCGTTCCCAATTTTGGTTATCGTCTCTTGAATCTAACTTTGCTAGAGATGCGCCCTGGCCTGGTAAATTTAGAAATATTAACCACAATACCAAGAGCTGCCAGAGAAGTCATCATGGCTGTACCGCCATAACTAACTAAGGGTAGAGGCAAGCCGGTTAAAGGTAAAACCCCGAGCATTGCCCCAACATTAACGAAAAATTGGCCTGTTAGCCAGGCGGCTACTCCCACGGCTATCAACTGGCCGAATGAATCTGGGGAGTTTCTGGCTACTTTAATAATTTGCCAAAATAGTAGCAGAAAAATGATAATAAAGCCAGTGATAACTAAAAAACCTAATTCTTCTGCCATAATGGCAAAAATGGAATCTCCCGGAACCTCTGGCAAATATTGAAACTTTTGCTTTGAGTGGCCAAGACCTAAACCAAACCAGCCGCCAGAGCCAACGGCGAGTAGGGCTTGATTGATATGATAGCCAATACCTTGGGGATCAAGACTGGGATCAAGAAAAGCGGTGAAACGAGCCATACGATATGGCGCTATCTTTATAAGGGCAATGAAACCAGCCAAGCATCCAAAAAGGATAAGAGCGAGATGTTTGAGCTTGGCACCAGCCACAAAAAATACGGCTAAACTCATAAAAAGAATGATAGACATGGTACCCATGTCTGGTTGCATGATAACTAGACCAAGAACTGCACCAAGGAATATAATGAAGGGTAAAAAACCATAAGCCCAACTATCAACCCGTTCTCTGGTTTTTGCAAGCCATGCGGCTAGATAAAGGAGAAATGTTAGCTTGACTATTTCTGCGGGCTGTAAGGAAAAACCAGCAATATTTATCCATGATCTGGCTTTACCGTATGAAGCGCCCAGGGCTGGAATAAAAACAAGAACAAGTAGTCCAATGGATAAAAAAAGAAGAAGTGGGGAGAATTTTTTCCAAGTACGGAAGTCAATACGAGCCAGGAGAAGAAAAAGAATAAGACCAGGTAAAAGCCCATTTAAAAGTTGGTGTTTCAAATACCAAAAAGAATCTCCGAATTTTTCATATCCCAGGATGCCTGAAGCTGATGAAAGCATAATCAAACCGAAAAGAGTAATAACAAAAATTAGAGTAATTAAAGTATAGTCTGGCGGGTGGCCAATACGCTTCATAAAAGTTTATGTTATAAAAGAAGCATCAAAGCTATTTTGAATAAATTCATTAATTTGTTTTTTGTTGAAAATTTTGTTACTAACCAAGCTATCTAGCTCTCTTCGCAAATTGGTGTTATAGAATTCAGGGCCGTCGGTATTAATAGTGAGTTTAACGCCTGCTTCATACAAGGTGTTGTATATCTTTTTCATTTCTTTGTAATTTTTAATACGACCAATAAATAGATTGCTGGTAGGACAAATTTCTAAATATATATTATTATCTACCAAATCTTGCATTAATTTTTTATCTTTCCAGGCTAGAATACCATGACCGATTCGATGAGGCTTTACTTTATCAACAAATATCTTCATTTCCTTTAAGTCCCCCTCTTCACCAGTATGAGGAGTGATACCAAAGCCTTTTTGCTTAGCGTCTATAAAAACATCAAGAACTTGATTGACTTTAAAGTTTTTCATGAGTGGCCCTGTTAAATCAATACCAATAATTCCCCTATCTTGGTATTTAAGGGCTTTTTCATAAACAATATGATTAAGCTTTGAATCAAACTCTCTATCAAGCTCAATAATAATGCCAGCTTTAATTTGGGGAAATTCCAGTAAGGCGGTCTCCATACCACGAATGGCGGCGAGAATTGTATAGTCAAGATCACGCTCGCCTCCCCTATTCCTTTTGGTTGGACAGAACCTTAGCTCATGAACTGTAATATTACTGTTTCTATAAGCGCCGGTAATGGTACCGTGGACTACGGGCTCTATAGCTATGGGGGAAGATTGAATTAGTTCCGCTAATTTATATAGATCTTTATTAAGACTAAAAAAATCGGTGTATCTCCCCTTTTCTTTAACGGTTAAAAAATCTTCAAACTCCCAATAGTCTTTAGTGGGCAGTTTAATCCCCTGCTGATGGGCTATGGACCACATGATATGTGGTTGAACAGATGCGCCAAGATGGGCATGTAATTCAGCTAACTCTGGTTTTTGTTCGTTCATAATGTTGTTTATTTTAATAGTTAGGTGCTTTTTTGTTTATAATAACAGTATGAGGATGAGATTCTTTGAGGCCGGCGCCAGAAATTTGGATAAATTCGGCTTGCTTGGGAATACTCCCAATATCCTTAGCTCCAATATACCCCATACCTGATTTAAGCCCGCCTACCATTTGATAAATAGAATCTTCCAACTCTCCTTTATAGGGAACAACGCCCTCAATACCTTCTGGCACGAATTTCTTGCTACCAGCTTGGAAATATCTGTCTGAAGACTTGTTTTTATTCATAACAGCTTCAGACCCCATACCGCGATAACTTTTGTATTTTTTCTTATTCAAAATAATAACCTGACCGGGAGATTCTTTAAGACCGGCAAGCATGGAGCCCATCATAACGGCAGTTGCTCCAGCGGCTAGCGCTTTAACTATATCACCTGAATATTTAAGTCCGCCATCAGCGACTACTGGTATTTTTTTTGATTTCAAGGCTTTGACTACGTCAAAGACGGCAGTTAGTTGAGGCACGCCAATACCGGCCACGACTCTGGTAGTACAAATTGCTCCAGGGCCAACGCCGACTTTAACCACATCAGCTACTTTAGAGAGGGCTAAAGCGGCTTTTGGAGTAGCAATATTGCCAACCATGAGTAAGGCTTTTGTGGATTTTCTAATTTTAACTGCATCGCTGATGACATTTGTTTTATGGGCATGAGCGCAATCAATGACAATCACGTCTACTCCAGCCTTATTAAGCGCCTTGGCTCTATCTAAATCATGTGGGCCGGTAGCTGCACCAACTAGAACTTTATGCTTTTTAGCTTGTTTAGCCAGTTTAACTTGCTCGTCAATGGTATTTGATCTGTGGATAATACCTAGGCCTCCCAGCTTACCAAGAGCTATGGCCATATCACTTTCTGTGACTGTATCCATGGGAGCGGATATAACAGGGATGGCTAATTTTATGTTTTTACCGAGAGTAATGCTGGTATCAACACTACTGGGGCTGACATTTGATAATTGGGGCACTAAAAGAACGTCATCATAAGTTAAGCCTTGGCGGATGTTTTGCATATTTTTTTTAAATATTAAAAATTAAATACCTACTGTTGGGTATTACTTAAATTATATCTAAAATTAGTGATTGGGTCAAAAAAAGATGCGACAACCGATAATACCGGTTATCGCATAACAAATATAAGAATCATTTTGAGCTTTAACTTTGAGGATAAACGCGTTCCTCAAAGTATTTTTCAATACTCCCGTTATATTGTACCGCCTTAGGCCAATTATCCTCAATTTCAATATTAAACGGCGCGGCTGTTAAAATTATACAACCCGAACCACGTTTGTCGGCTATTCCGGCAAAGACAATATTACTCCTTATTTTTAAAGCCACTGGCCTGGCAGGGAGTCTATGGCAGAAAGCAATTTCAACTTCAAGCCCCCAGTCGGAGGCATCCCTTAGTTTAGCCAGCCATGTTTCCTTGCAAGCCAACCAATTTAGGTTAAGATTCCCATTCATATCGAAGTGGCAAGAACCAACTTCAAAGTGGACAAAAAAAGCTTTATCTGTGCTAAGGGAATCGGCTACTAAATTTGTAACTTTTCCTTTTATAAAGCGGGTTTCTTTTTTTGTGAGATAATGGGTTTCTTTACACCCATAAAACTGAGAAATAAAAATTGAAGCTACGAGATAAAAAATTGTATTCTTCTTCAAGGCGCTCCTCCTTATGAAAAAATTAATAGATATTTTTTGTGATTTAATTTTTGAGTTTTTAAAAAATCCCTTAATCACTTAGGGAATCATTTAAAAACTAAAGATTATCCTAATTTTAATTCTGATATAATATCCTCTGGAATAGGCACTTTTCCACCAACGGGGCTGGTGCCTGGATAGCGCCATGCAGATATTATAAAGATAGTATCATGTTTTGACTGAAACATCAACCATACCTCGTAAGGGTGCTTAGGAGAGCCTGCTTTTTGCATGCAGGCTATGGTGTTTTCTGCCACACCCTCTTCTTTTCTGCTTGGGTGCCTAAAAACTCTTTTTAACCTGGATTCAGATAGGTTATAGTATCTCATCTTTTCCTTAGCGTGATCTGTCCAGTGATATTTAGTGGTTAGTGCGTTGATTTGAGGCATGCGTTTTAGTATGAAATCCGTGGGTGTAATCACCAAATTCTATACCATAAAATTTACCCCATAGATCTATATTAATTATTTTTCCCTCCCTCATTCTTATTTCAAGATACTGATGAATTGAAATATACCAGAAAATAGTAAGTTTTAATTTTATATCATCTTCATTGAACCACCCACTCTTGATGAGTAATATGTGTAAAAGATAGTTGAGGGTGGTACAGTAGATATATCCATCTTGGCTCCAAATTCTATCTAATTCTTTATCAAATAGTTTGGGGAAGTTGAGGAATGCAAGGAATCGACGACCGCGATATTTTTTAACTAGAATGTTATAGGCCTGGCGCAGGCAGTCTTCTTTGTTTTTAGATTTTTTAAGATTTTCAACAATGACCTGCATCTTGTCTGGCAATTTATCTGGAATATCTAATTTTGAAAATAAATTGGGAATCATATAAAAAACAAAAATTAATAAATCATCATATTGATTTATATAACTTATATATTTAGAATTGTTATGGCACTCTATTCACCACAACCGCAATTACCCCCACTACAGGTACATTCACTGCTAACACAGCCACAATCGTCACATTTTTTTTCCAGGGGCTGGTCACAACCATCACATTTGCCAACACTGGGGCTTTCGGTGCCACAAGATGGACATTTGTACATAAGACTATATCAATTTTTAAGACTCATGTGTTGTGTATTATATGATATTTAGAGAATGTGGGCAAGCAAAAATCCTACGAAAATAAATCATAGGATTCTTTTAATCTATAGCCCTTTGTTTTTATTGAAAAATAGGGCTATAAAAAAGTGCCCCGGCTAAGGATAGTACGGCTATGATTGTTAATATAACCTTAACTACCAACGTGCCAGAGCCGTACTTGATCGCTGGCTTAACAATTAAAAAATAAAAAGCCAGTAACAACACAGCCAGAACGGGATAAATCAACTCTGTGTTCATGGTTCTCATGTTTTTTCCTTATTTTGTTTTTATTTTATTTTTTAGGGTTTTCCAAAAAACTTAGCATAAATTATACCGGGTGTCAATATTCTGTAAATAAAAAAAGTCTCTGCCCACGATTAGACAGAAACCAATATTATTAAAAAAATATCTACTTCCCAATGACTATCACATATTCCCCCTTAATAGGATCATTTTTAGTTTTTTCCAATACTTCATCAATATTCCCCCTGTAAGTAACCTCAAACTTCTTAGTTAATTCATGGCCCACTATCATTTGCCTGCCTGGCGCCCCTATTTCCTTAATCTGCTCTAAGCATTTAATAATACGATGGCAAGACTCATAAAAGATAACAGTATACTTACTTTCTAGAGCTTGTTTTATAAACTTATTCCTACCTTTTTTATGGGGTATAAAACCAAGGAAAGTGAACTTGTCAGTGGGAAAACCTGAAATAGAAAGAGCGGCAGTTAAGGCAGAGGCCCCTGGAATAGGTATAATTTCTAAATTCTTATCAAATTTTTCAATTAACTCATGAATTAACTTATTACCAGGATCACTGATACCAGGGGTACCGGCATCAGTTACTAAAGCCAAGGTTTTACCCTGTTTAATTAAATCGGCAATTTGATCTATTTTCTTTTGAGTTGAATGATGATGGTAACTTAGCATTTTGGTAGATATATCATAACGGTCGAGTAAACGTTTGCTGATACGAGTGTCTTCAGCCAAAATTAAATCAACCTCGCCTAAAATACGCAGGGCTCTGTGAGTAATATCTTCTAAATTGCCAATGGGAGTAGCGACAATGTATAACATATGTTTTTAAAGCACAAAACTCAAAATATCTTTGAGTTTTGTTACTTTTTCAAATTTTTAAATTAAAGGGAAATTCCTTCTTTTTCTTTTAACACATCTGAGACATAAACGCCAATAGCGGCAGCCACGGGTACACCCAGTAAGGCGCCAACGACCCCGGCGAGCTTGGCTCCTATAAGGATAGCCATAATAACAACAATGGGGTTTAAGCCGACTACTCTTTGCATGAGTTTGGGAACTATAATATTATTCTCGGCTTGCTGGATAACTATATATAGAGCGGCAACAAGCAGGAATTTATAGAATGAGTCAGAAGAAGCAATCAGCAGGGCGGGTATGGCCGCCAACATTGGGCCCAGATATGGAACAATTTCTAAAAGGGCGGCCACCAAAGCTAAGACCAATGCATATTTAACTCCAAGGAACATCAGACCAACATAGACAAGCACGCCCACAAAAAGACACAGGAGTAATTGACCGCGTAGCCAGAGACCAATTTTTAATTGCATGCGGTTAATCAACCCTAAGGTATATGAGCGATATCTACTGGGTGTGATGAATTTTATAAATCTTTTTAAGGCGTCTTCTTCAACGACAATGTAAAAAGTAATAACCAGCACAATCAACAAAGAAAAGAAGCCACCAAAAATACTGGTGATGGTCACAAAGATACTTTTAGTGGTTTGAGCCAAGGTAGTACTTAAGGATTCAAGCGTGCCCACGATGGAATCATTACCAACGGCGGCGTCACCCTCTAGGCTTCTGTCTTGCAAGCTATGAATACCAACGGAAATCTTTTCATAATAGGCGGGAATGTTACCGGCAATTTGTCCGACTTCTTCCGTAATGGGAGGGATCATTAAAACAACAATCAAACTGAAAATGGCCAAAAGTACAAGATAGATCATAAAAACAGAAACCCCGCGAGGAAATTTGTATTTTTTTAACCAATCGACCCAAGGGTCGATGGCGGCAGCAAAGATAATCGCTATAAATAAAAGAGCAATAGCGTCTTTTATAAGATAAAGGAAAAAAGCAGCTAAAAGAACTAAGACTACTTTCATAATCGACGCATATGAAATATCGGGTAGTGTTTTGGCACGGGGCATATATTTATATATTATTTAAGTAATTTTAAAAATTTACTTTCATCCTTTTTGCTAAAAGGGCCAATCAAGGCCAAGTTCAGCTTATCCTTTAAGAAAAGCTTTTTGGCTAGTTTTATTATATCATTTTCATTAACTTGTAACAATTTCTTTATTTTCTCTTGCGGAGTTTGAATGCGATCCCAGAATAATCCCTGAAGGCCATACCATGTGGCCATATAATCTGTATTATCCATTTGTAAGGTGAGGTTGCCACGTAAAAATTCTTTTGCATTTTTAATTTCTTCTTTTGATACTTTTTCTTGTGTAAACATTTTAAGCTCTTTTATAATACCTATAATGGCTTTTTCAATTTTACCTATGTTTAATCCAGCAGATATACCCAAAAGTCCTGTATCTTCGAATTTTTCTTGAAATGAATGGATGGAATAGCAAAGACCTTGCTTTTCACGGATATTGAGAAATAATCTTGAACTCATGCCAACACCAAGAATTGTATTTAAAAGCGAGAGCGTTGGCTCGTCTTTGTGATTGTACGGTAAAGAGGGCAACCCAAGAGCCAAGTGGACTTGATCTGTTTTTTTTGGGTGAATATGAATGCGTGATTTCTTTTGTACGCCTTCAACTTTTTTAAATTTAAGTAATTTTCCGTTTTGAGCTTTGTCGAAATGTTGTTTTACTTGTTTAACTATCTTTTGGTGATTAATTTTGCCAGCCGCACTTAAAACCATATTGTGTGGCTGGTAGACTGATTTCATGTAGTCGAGTGAATCCTGTCTGGTTAAATTCTTTACACTTGATCTAGTACCGATAATATCTCTACCAAGACTAGAGTTTGGCCAAACAAGACCCATTAAAATTTCATAGACATAACGGCTTGGGGTATCGAGATACATATTGAGCTCTTCAAGTATGACACCTTTCTCACGCGCAATGGCTTGGCTGTCAAATAAAGAATTATTTATCATATCTATCAAGACATCGATTGCGATAGAAGAGTGTTTGGACGGCACTTGGTTGTAAAAAAAAGTGTAATCTTGAGAAGTTGCGGCATTTGCATTCCCACCGATACTTTCTATACTTTTTGAAATATCAGCTGGGGTGGGTCTTTTGCTCGTGCCTTTAAAAAACATGTGTTCAAGGAAATGAGATACTCCGGCTAATTTGTCGCTCTCATAGCGAGAACCAGCGCCAACAAAGATGCCGGTTGTTACACCATGCAAGCTCGGCATGTAATGAGTAATAATTCTTAACTTATTTTTAAGTGTTGTAATTTTGTACATGCATTTTTGCAAAAAAGATGCTTGGTTAATAAAAAATCTGCTTTAATTATAGCAGATATATGGTGTAATCCCCAATAAATTATTTAGATTGCCTTTTGACTAACTCGCGAAATAGCACCATTTCTTTGAAAAGCTTACCTGAATATTCAAGAGCAATTTGAGAGGCAACATCTGCTGGCATTACTTCCTTAAAGTCTTTGTGCCCCAGCTTTTTTGATAAGGCAATAATATCATCTGCAACTGTCTTTTTCTCTGATATCATTTTTTCTAAAGGCTCAAAAATTATATCATCTTTTTTTGTACCTAGCTTTTTAGCTAGCCAAAGAAGTCTTTTGCAATATTTTAAAATGTCTTCATCTTCAAACCCCTTAAAAAAAGATTTCTTCTGGAGTTCTGTTTTAACATAGGTGGAAGGAGGAATGAAAATTTTCTTCTTCTCATACTTAAATGGCTCGTTAATAGCAGAATCTGATATTTCGACAGTTACAAATTTTTCCTGAATAGCCCTTAATATATTTTCAATTATTTTGGAAATCGCAAGTATAACCAGTGGAGTATTGATGTCAGCACCTCTTGCCTCAAGTGTTCCGTGACGACTAACCCGCAATGGAGTCCAGTTGGTCATAAGGATTGATTTGTATAAAGGAATATCTTTTTCTTTTATCTTGTTGTTTTTTAAAATGTCAATCCAGTCTGCGTGCATTTTTTGCGTAAAATTTATAAGATCAGTGCCGGTTTGTTTATATCTGGGTAATTCACCGAACTGAGGAAAAATATCAAACAGACTGGGACTAAATTTAATATCACTATCACCACGCCAAATAAGGGCTCGGGCGTCCTTGCCTATATATTTACCCTGATAAAAAGGTGATGATTGAGCAAAACAAGATAGTGCTGAATCGGCTGATAAAAGAAAATTATATGAGTTAACTAAGCTTTCCTTATGTTTTGAGTTGATTCTCTTTTTTAGTTGTAATTTTTTGAAATCAAAAACTCCCCAAGGTAATGCATAATGCACGTGCAGACCGCAAGTGTGAGAAGCTAGCTTATATCTTTTTTTACCAATTATTTTTTCTTGCACTTTGTAATAATTGTCTGTCCTGATAAGCGAGCTGTGATTGCCTGGGTATGTTCCAAGCGGGCAGATGACTAATTCTTTTTCTTCAGCAGCGTAAAGAAGCTTTTCAAGATTGTCTGCCAGGGATTGCATGGTATTAAATCCCTCAAGGTCTGGGTAGCAACCCACTTCAATCATATTTTTACCGGTTTCTTTAACAATATCAACTCCGCTTTTTTCTTCTTTTAGCTTCTTTAAAATTGTATCTGCTTCATTAACAATACGTCCCTTTTTATCACAAATAAAAAACTCAACCTCGGCGCCGATAGTTGATCTTTTTTGGACGCTAGGCGTCCTTGGCTGGGGTTTTTTTATTGTTCTGCTTATAACCGTGCTAGTCTTTCTGACAACGCGTTTAACTGCCTTAATAGGAACTGTGGATAACTTATTTATCTGTTTTACTGCTTTTTTTGTAGGTTGATGTGGCATAAAGTATGCTTGGGATTATTATATCATAGGAGTAAAATTTTGGGAATAAAAGATGCGTAGTCAACGTTTTAAGTTGAGCTACGCATATATATTTCTGTCTCAGTCCAGTTTCAGCGCTGTGGCCTTTTCCAGCCACAAATACAAATGACTATCCCTAAGTAGGTGACCCCTCCCATGCATCCCCATTTGCCACACGTGGTATCAAAAAAACTGATACTACGGCAAGTGGCTTCTCCTGCGCCTATCAATATAACAAAGACTAGGAGAACCAAGATAATAAAGGCCAAGACTTTCATAAATTTTCTCCATTTAAAAAGCTTCTGTAATTTCATATATTACCCACTTTAAAAACCAAAGAAAATAGAAGATTAAAATGGGTAGTACAACTCTGGCGAAAAAAGCCAGCCAGGAATTATCTATAAGGTCCTCCGATGAGAATGCCCACAAGTTAAAGGCAAGCTCGGTTGAGCCAAGTTCTAACGCTTCCGCGCGAGGCCCAACGAAAATAAATAAATACAAAAGGACCATCACGACCAGTGTTAACGCAATGGTCGCTCCCCATTCCCCCATAAAGGCGGGAAATAGGAATTTGGTGAAATGCCCCTTCGGAGCTTTTCTTCTTGCGGGGGTGGCTTCCTCTTTCCCAAATAGAGAAAAAATTCCCATAATCAATATAATCCCTGCTATAAGCAAGGAAGGGAAATAATTTCTCTTCAATGCCATTAAAATAACCTGGCCATTCGTTGTTCCTCGCACGAGGAGCAAATCATAAGCTACCCAGCCAAGGATGGCAGAAGCGATTGCAGTAAAAATTATAAATTTTTTCATTTTTTCCTCTTTCAAAGTTTTACTTTTTTCAATGTGATACCCCATGAAAAAAAACATTCCGCCAGTGTTACCATTTTTGAAATGTCTCCATCTTGAAGTTCGTAATTAAAATTAAATGACCCTTCAGAATCTAGCGGCCATTTTTCAATCTCTTCCCACCACTTACCCCTTAAAACGACGTATCCATTATCTCCGTCGTAATGACCAGAGATGCGGATTTGACTTCCTGTCTGAGTGGCTATAATTTCATTTTTTCCTCGTCCACCAGACAAAAAGCTACTTACTAAAAGGGCTAATATAAAAATAATGCCCCCTACTGTTAAAAGTTTATATTTTCTTCGCACTATTCCTCCTTTATTGGTTTATTTTTTATGAGTTCAATTAAGTAATACAACAAAAATTGCTAAAACAAATGGAAAAAGCTTAATCGGGTTATCAAGTTTCTGATAAATTTTACGATTAAGCTTTTATTTCAAAAAAATCTTATTTCGTTTGGGTTTTTAAAAATGCCCTCAAAGATAGGGCAAACCCCAAAACGCAGCCACCAAATCCCAACCATTCGTTTACAGTAACGGCGCAAATAAGTAAGGCAATAGCCCCAGCACCGAAAACAACAGTTAAAGTACCTTTAAAAAATACCATCCTGTTTTCCTCCTATTCCTTTAGAATACTGGTTATTACGCCTGAGCCGATGAGACCAAACGTGGCATAATGGAAATTGAATCCCATTTCCAAAAGGGCTTGGCTGTATTTGGCGCTAAAAATATGTGCAATCACAATTACAGCGAAGCCGACAAATAACATAAGAAAAAAATTCCCTATTGTTTTCATCTTTTCTCCTATTCAGATTTAATTTTTTTTGCGTTTGCGCCAATTTTTCCACCTAATAATCCTCCAATAATACCAATGGAGAACAGAAAGCCTAGCCTAATTATTTTTTCTGCGATAGGACTGTCAACAAGCCCTAAATACAGTGAATAGCACCATTTGGGGCCTTTCGCTGGCACGACAGTCACCGTCCCCAACAACGGTAAATCGGGGATCTCAAACGACATTTCATCGCTATCGTAATCGCTTGAGCCAAACTCGACCATTATGCCACCTATTAAGGTGAGCACAACGAAAATCGTTAAAATTGAAACTATTAATTTTGGCAAAATATTCTCCTTTCCCTTATTTTATTATTTGAACTTGTTATTTTGGTTTCAAATTACCTTACAAAAAATAAATGATTTTGTCAAGCCCATATGTGTTAACAGCTTTGATGTTGACAAAATCATGAAAAAATACTAAGATAATTGGAAAATTCAAAATAAATAGAAAATTCACTTTTATAAGGAGAAATTAAAGTGCTAAATAGAAAAATGCAAGTTATATTGGGGGTTATGTTCCTCTTATCCTCAATATTAATCGCAGTATCTATTATGTCGTCCGCTGACACGGACGAGGGGGAAGACTTTGTTATTTTAAGTGTCGAAGGCGTAGCAGTTAGTGCTGCATTCGTACTGTTTTTTTCCGGTGTGATCTCCCAATTCATTATGCTTTGTGGCGGGAGGCCAAAAATATTAACAGGGATAACCATCTTTTTTGGGGTTATCTTTATTATCTTTTTGTTTATCCTGGCTGGATCTGACCCAGATTTTGCAGGGATGAGCCACAATGGAAGGGTGCAATACGCCAGGGATAACTATGGAACTACCAGCTGGTGGGTCAATATAAATATAATACTTAATATTGGTCTGTGGTGGCTGGTATCATGGGCTAATGCCTATACGAAAAAGGAGGGCTAGAATGGAAAAATATATAATAGACCTCCTCGATGGCCCATGGGTAAAAAAAATATTCATGGAACAACATGCTATTCTTGCTTCAGCGGGGGCGATAGGCTATCTGTATTTTAGTGTTGCCACACTGATGAAGATAGGGGGTGTCCCTAAGCATGCCTGGAAAACGATAGGGCTAATGTTAGGGATTGGGATAGTTTCTTTCCTAATTATTGGGATGGGAGTTGTGGCAGAAAATAAAATCTGCCTGGGTATCGTTAGCAACTATAACGATCCAGAGATGGGGCTGTGGATGCTCCTAGTTTTCGTACTGTCGTTGACGGGATTTTTTAATTGCATCTTAAAAAAAATCCCTCTGCTGATATGTATACCAATGTCATGGATTTTCCTATCAATATGCTTTCTTGCAGGAAACCCTTGTTCCCCCTATTGCGTCCCTCCAGGCGGAATAGACGGAATACTTAACCACAATTACGACGGCAGTTGTAGTATATTCACAGGACTCTTGGGCTATGGAATCATTGATTCGGCTTATAAAATAATAATATTAATCGTATCAATGGGCTGGAGCAAGGAGTAAAAAAAGAACTGGAGATAAAAAAAGGAGATGGTTTTTATATCATCTCCTATAAAAATTCTTAAAAATGGAGGATAAAAAAAGAGCATACTGAATAAATAATAGTGTGCTCTTTTTTGATTATATAATATTAACTACTTGACCTGATACGTTATAGTCACCTCAACTTTGATTTCATTCTCCCCTGTTTGAATGTCTGGTGCCTCTATTTTCTCTGCACCACCCATGCCAAAAGCCATATCTGATCGATATACTTGTGGTGAATAATTTACCTGATTTTCGTATACATTGACAATTTTACCTAATTTCATACCAGCAGTTTTGGCAATATCCTCTGCCTTTTCTTTAGCTTTGGCAATAGCCTCATTTCTTGCTTTCGTTTTAAGCTCGTCTTCATCATCTATACTAAAAGAAACATTACCAACTTGATTGGCGCCACTCTCTGCTGTCTTTGAAATAGCTTCCCCTATATTATCCAAATCTCTAATTTTAACAGTTACATTTTGATTGACTTGATAGCCCTTGAGCTGTCTACCTTTATTATCTGTCCAGTCATAGACTGGATTTAAATTGTAATTAGTAGTTTTAATGTCTTTAGCTTCAATATCTAAGCCCTTAAGAGCCTTAACAATCTCATTCATCTTAGTTGAGTTCTCGTCAACAGCTTCAGCTGCGGTGGGTAAAACTTTAGTTTGGAAACCAAGAGTTAAATTAGCAATATCTGGCTTGGCAAAAATACGGCCGGTTGAGCTAACAGAAAAATATTGTGGCTGTGTTGGACTTTTCCAAAGAAAAGTCAGACAAAGAATAACAATGGCGGTCAAGCATAAAGCGCCAAGGGCTTTTAAAAAGAAATGTTGTTTATCCATATATTTTTTTCTTAATTAAAAGGTGAGAGGATCTCACCTTTTTTAATAATTATTAAAAATAAATTATTCTCCTAATACTTCCTTTATCTTTTCAACTACTTCAGCCAAACTGTAATCAACCTTAACTAGATAGCCGACAACACCAAGGGCGACGCCTTCGCTAATCTTGTCTGTGTCTGATAACTGAGAAAGAATCATAACTGGGATCTCTTTCGTCTTTTCCTCTTCCCTCATTTCCTTTAAGACGGTCATGCCATCTTTTTTGGGTAGCATGAGATCAAGTAAGATCAAATCGGGTAGTACCTCTTTGGCTTTAGCCAGCCCGTCTTCCCCGTCGTAAGCCACAGTGGCCTGATAGCCTGATTCGTCAAGGCCGACCTTCATGGCATCAGCAATGGCTGTTTCATCTTCTATAACAAGTATTTTTTTAGACATATTTTTTAGCTCAATTGATTTTTAATTTTAGTCTTAATATCATCCATAGTGGAATCGGATTTAATAAGGCACTCCTCGGCTCCAAGTTGTCTGACCTTGTCGTGGACATCAGAAAGATTAGTTAGAACGACAATGGGTATATTCTTGGTCTCCTCATTACTTTTAATTTTCTGCAATACGCTGAAACCATCGAGTTTGGGCAAGATTAAATCAAGAACAATCAAATCCGGTTTAAGTTCTTTGGCTTTTTCCCAGCCTTGCTGACCGTCAGAAGCGGTCTCTATTTTAAAACCGTTGCCCTCAGTGAGTTCAGTGGCTAAGGCCTTGGTAATGGTTTGTTCATCTTCGATAATAAGGATTTTTTTGTGCATATATTTAGAGATATATAATTAGTATATATAAAGTATATCTGACTTAACTAGTTTTGCCAAATTGATTGGGCCTCTTGCCAAAATTCTCCCCTATTTTTGACTGTTTTTAGCCAATACCACCATTCGACTCCCCAGAGGTAACTTTCAGTAAAACCAGCGCGTTTAACGTATTCCAGATTATTTTCAAAGTCGTGTAAAGAGAATGAATTAAATTGGCTACGCAAACTAATTTCTAGAATGTCTTTGTCTCCTGGAAACCAGGGTTCAGCCTGAAGCTCGGAGACTATAATCTTATCTAAGTCATATTGCTTATCAATTCTTTTGGTTTTTAAATAATAGAAGACTGGGGGCAAAGGATAGCGCCAAGCACCAAGGAATTTGTTCCAGACAGTTTTATACATGGTGGTACCAAAAATATCAGCCAAAGATGCAGCACTCTTCCAATTGGAGAGCTCACCAGAATCTGTGATCATAATAGGACGCGAGTCAAGTGAACTAACAAGTTCAACTTCTTTTTTAAGTAACTCTATATCTGGCTTGGGGCATTCGCCAAAAACTTTTAAAAATGGTTCATTTTCTACTTGCCAAACAGTAATGTTGTCATATTTTTTGAAGTGAGCCACAACTTCTTCAAGCATCTCAAGGAGTTTGGCATCTTGTTCTGGCTTATCTAACTCCTTTATCCAAAGAGGGTCATGACATTCTGGCCAGCGCGGAGTACGGCGACCAATAGCTAAGACAACTTGGATATCTTTTTTGGCTGCCTCGGTAAGCATCCAGTCAAGATCATTAAAATTGTATTCATCGTCTCCCCTTTCAATTTCATCCCAGTGAGCAACCAGTCTTAATTTTTTAACACCCAAATCGTTAATCATAGCCCAATAGACTTCCGTCCAATCAAGACCCAAAACCTTAGAAGCATATTTGTGACTGAAGGTGACACCAAATTCAACGGGCACATCATCTTGACTGAAGTCTAATTTGTTTATTATAACAGCTAGGGGGATATAGAGGATGATAAGAATAAACAAAAAACGCACCCAAAATTTAGTGAGTTTGGTTTTGTTATCTTTTTTGTCTTTACTCATATATATAATTATATCATAATTATCAAAAAATTTGGCAAAGAGGTGAAGAGGGGCTATAATAGAATAACGAAATAACCAAAAAGTATGTCAAAATTCATCCACTTGCATGTTCATAGCCATTACTCTTTACTCGACGGCCTATCCAAGGTGCCTGATCTTGTGGCACGCGCCAAAGAGATGGGTATGGGAGCAATTGCACTGACTGATCACGGGGTAATGTATGGAGCTATTGAGTTTTATAAAGAATGCAAGAAACAAGGCATTAAACCGCTGGTTGGCATGGAGGCATATGTTGCTCCGCGTAAATTGACTGATAAAAAAGCTGGGGTAGATGCAAAAAATAATCATTTGTTGCTTATAGCTAAAAATGAGGTGGGTTATAAGAATTTAATTAAGCTAACAAGCAAGGCTCATATTGAGGGTTTTTACTATAAACCCCGCATCGACCATGAATATTTGAAAGAGCATGCAGAAGGACTGATTGCTGCTACGGCGTGCCTGAAGGGTAAAGTACCACAGCTGTTGTTAGATAATAGATATGATGAGGCCAAAGAAGTTGCACTAATGTACCAAAGTATGTTTGGCAAGGATAGTTTTTATCTTGAATTAGAACATCATCCAGAAATTAATAAACAGGTAGAAGTTAACCAACTGCTGATCAAGCTTGGCAAAGAGTTAAATATGCCGTTCATTTTGACTAAAGACTCCCACTATCTTCAACCATCTGACAATGAGGCACAAGATGCTCTGGTGTGCATTCAAACGGGCAAAACCATAGATGATAAGAAGAGACTGAATATGACTGGCTTTGATACGTCGCTTGTAAGCGAAGGGGTGATGATAGAATATGCCAAAGAACTTGGGGTGCCAGAAGCAATAGATAATACTTTAAAAATCGCAAATGACTGTAATTTAGAGCTTGATCTGCTAACTTGGCATTTTCCTAAATTTGATGTACCAGGAGACGAAGATAGTGATAAATATTTACACAAATTAACTTACAAAGGATTACAAAAACGAGAAGGCAAAATTACAGAAGAAGACAAAGAAAGATTGGAATATGAACTTGATATCATTATTTCTAAAAATTATCATGACTATTTTCTAATTGTGGCTGACTTTATGAATTGGGCACACGATCAAAAAATAATTGCAACGACTCGTGGATCGGCTTCGGGATCGTTGGTGTCCTATGCGTTGGGCATAACGTCAGTCAATCCACTCCATTTCCAACTACCCTTTGAAAGATTTCTAACCAAAAAGAGACCAACGCCACCTGATATTGACTGTGATATACAAGATTCAAGAAGAGACGAGGTAATTGAATATGTTAGGAATAAATATGGTAAAAGGCAGGTAGCGAATATTGGTACCTTTGGAACGATGAAAGCCAGAGCTGCTGTTCGAGATATCACCAGGGTTTTAGGTCTACCATATGCGCTAGGAGACAAGATATCCAAAATGATACCGCAAGGACCGCAAGGTTCATACATTAGTATTGATAAAGCTAAGAATATAAATCCGGAATTAAAAGAATTTTACGATGCAGAAGCACCAGTTAAAAGAGTAATGGATTTGGCAGAAAAAATTGAAGGGTGTGTCCGCCATGTGTCTGTGCATGCAGCCGGTGTGGTGGTTGCACCAGAAAAATTGACTAATTTTCTACCATTACAAGTAGAACCCAAAGGTGAGCAGATAATTACGCAATATGACATGCATGCCATTGATCCTAATGTAGAAAAGGAAACAGTAGGATTACTTAAGGCTGACTTTCTTGGAATTAGAAATTTATCAATTTTAGGAATTGCTAAAGAAATAGTCAAACATACAAAAAATATAGAGGTGGTACTAGACAAAATCCCGTGGGATGACAAAAAAACATATAAGTTATTGACATCGGGAAGAACTATGGGTGTTTTTCAACTTTCAAGTTCTGGCATGACAAGATATTTGAAAGAACTTGAGCCTGACAATATTTACGATATTATGGCCATGGTGGCACTTTACCGTCCAGGACCAATGGAAATAATCCCTGAGTATATTAAAAGAAAGAAAAATCCATCATCAGTCACTTATCCACATCCAAAACTTAAAGATATCCTTGAGAGAACATTTGGATTGTTAATATACCAGGATGATGTGATGCTAACGGCGATGACATTGGCGGGTTATGACGCCGAAGAAGCGGATAAATTTCGTCATGCGATGGGTAAAAAAATTAAATCGCTGATGGATTCACAAAAAATTCAATTCATTGAGGGTTGTAAGAAAAATGGACTAGAGGGCAGTAAAGCACAACAGATCTGGGGATACATTGAACCTTTTGCTGGCTATGGGTTTAATAAGTGCTTAGTAGGAGAAACCCAAATCATAAATTCTGAAACAGGCGAGATTAAAACAATAAAGAGGATGCACGAGGAGAAAAAGAAGACTAATATTTTAAGTTTGGACTTGGATGACTGGAAAATGAAGACGAAAAGGGTTCCTGAAATTTTTGATAATGGGCGCAAAATGGTATGGCAAATGACAACAAGAACTGGCAAAAAAATTCGAGCAACTGCCAATCATCCTTTCTTAAAGTTTGAGGGTTGGAAAAATTTGGGTGACCTCAAAGTTGGGGATAAAATTGCCACAGCGAGGAAAATAGATTACAAAACAAATTACAAGATAGAAGGATATAAGTTGGCTACTTTGGGATATCTTTTATCCGAAGGCAATTTATGTCACCCTCATGGGGCATATTTCTACTCTGCCAACCAAGACGAGCTCGATGACTTTGCCAGGAGCGTTAGGCAGTTTGATAATATTAAATTAACGGTGAACAAAAGTAAACAAACTATTTCTCTGTACACCGCACAAATTGACCAAAAACAAGGCAACCCTTTAATGAAATGGTTGAAAGAAATGGATTTGTGGTATAAAAAGGCAACAGAGAAATTTTTCCCTGATTTTGTGTTTAGATTAAATCAAGCACAACTTAGCTTACTTATGGGGAAAATGTGGCAGGGAGATGGTTGTGTTCATGCAAAAAAATATGGACAAATTTTTTATAGTACATCATCTGAAAAAATAGCTTGGGGCTTACAACACCTACTCTTGCGTCTGGAAATAATCAGTACTGTACATACTAAAAAATTTAAATATCGGGGGACAATAAAAATAGGATACACAATTAACATAAGCCGTTTTAATAATGTAGATAAATTTGCGAAGACGATTGGCAAACATTTAATTGGTAAGAAGAAAAAAGATTTGGAAAAGGTGGTGGGAGAGAATAAAATACTGAATGGCCAGTTGCCTCCCCATGTAGCACGAGGGAGTAAAGATATAATACCAAAAGAAATATTACCTATAATAAAGCAAGAAATATACAAGAAGTATAAAACTCTTAGGGAGTTTGGTCGGCAGTCACAAATATCTGAAAGATTAGTTTCTCCTAATCAACATAAGACTGGATATCTAAGAGAGACGGTCGATTTAATAGCTGGTGAACTAAATTCAAAAATCCTCAAGCAGCATGCTCGATCCGATATATATTGGGACGAGGTGGTGAATATAGAGAAGATTGGTATAAAACAAACATATGATTTAACGGTCCCGCAAAACCATAATTTTGTGGCTAATGACATAGTGGTCCATAATTCCCACTCAGCCTCCTATGCCGTAGTCGCCTATCAAACAGCATATATGAAAGCTAACTACCCATCGGAATATATGGCGGCTCTGATGACAGCAGAATCTGGTAATACTGATAAGGTAGTTGAAGCGGTGATGGAGTGTGAAAAAATGGGGATTGAGGTTCTGCCACCAGATATCAAGGAGTCTTTGGCTGACTTTACATATATTTCTGACAATCAAATTAGGTTTGGCTTAAAAGCAATTAAAAATTTGGGGAGTGACATTATTGAAACCATTATTGAAGAGAGAAAAGAGAATGGAACCTTTAAATCTTTAGAAGACTTTCTAAAGAGAGTGCATTCAAGAAATTTAAATAAAAAATCCTTGGATGCTTTGGTTAAGGCTGGAGCGATGGATGCGATGGGTGAGCGCAATCAAATGATATCTAACATGAATCGCATACTTGGATTTGTAAAAATGAATGAGAAGGAAAGAAATACCGGGCAATATTCTCTATTTGGAGGAAAAGAAGAGAGCGGGGCAACACTTACACTGGAGCCAGTCCAGGAGGCAGAAGAAAAACAAAGACTGATGTGGGAAAAAGAAATGCTGGGGCTGTACGTGTCATCTCATCCTTTTAAGGAAATGGCTCCGGTATTTGAGGAAGCAACCATTAGCTGTAAAGATGTATCTAATAAACAAGTTGGGGTGGGAGGCCAGGTGAGGATTGCTGGGATTATTAGCAAGATAGACAAGGTGTTTACCAGACAAAATGAATTAATGATGTTTGTAGCAGTAGAAGATGTGAGTGGAATGATTGAACTCGTTGTTTTTCCAAAACTCCTAAAGAGAAGTACGAATATATGGGAAGAAGATAAATTTGTGTTGCTTGAAGGCAAGGTGTCAGACAAGGACGACATACCAAAAATTTTAGTTGACAAGGTGGTAGAGATTGACCAGAATAATCCAAAAGAGGCCTTGGGCCAAATGACAGGTAGCGGATATAGTAGCGACGGTAAAGATTATATAAAACCAAAAAATATTTTAATATCAGTAAAAGCCAAAATTTTTAATAAAGAAATGCACGGCAGTCTAAAAAATATATTTGAAGGGAATCATGGTAAAAATAGGGTTTATCTAATAATTGAACAGAACGGTGATACAAGAAAAATTGCAACCAACTTTTATATAAATCTAAATGAGACCATTACAAAGGAAATTGAAGGATTAGTAGGAGAAGGCGGAGTAACTACTGAAATTATTTAAATCATATGCTTAAAAATAATTTGCTATTTTTAGCCCTGCTTGATATAGTATAGGAATAAATAACAAAGTGTGGGGATTAGCTAACGCAAATCCCGTTTTAACCGCTAACGCTTAAAACTATGGCAAAAATCACTCCTCCTATGCGCAATATGCCGACTGCAAGTCAGCCGACTAAATCATATAAGTATATTGCAGTAATTTTTGTAATATTAGCCTGTCTTTTGATACTGGGAGTGTCTTACCTGGCATTATCCAAAGTAACCATCACGCTGATGCCATCTGACGATAAATTAGCGCATGAGTTTGACCTACTAATTGATGAGCAGGCGGAAAATAATACATCAACGGATGTATTGGTACCTGGTAAGGTAGTAGTTAAGCGTCAAGAAACTGAGGGACAATTTTTTGTAGAGTCAGACAAACAAACTGAAGCCCCGGCTGAAGGAGAGGTAACTATATATAATGATAGAGGAGTAGAACAAACTTTGATAGCTACAACTAGGCTATTAACTCCAGATGGAATACTCTTTAGATTAAAAGATAAAGTGAGCATCCCTGCTAAAAGTACTCAACGGGCTAAAATACATGCCGACGTGAAGGGAGCGTCTGGCAATATTTCACCTTCTACCTTTACCATCCCAGGCTTATCTGAAAGTATGCAAACCCAAGTGTATGCTAAATCTGATTCAAGTATGGTAGGTGGAATGAGAACGATAGGGATCCTCCAGGCATCAGATCTTGAAAAAGCAGAAAAAGAACTTAGAGAAAAAGGAGCTGAAAAAACCTTGGAAGCTTTTATGGCACAGTTGGATAATAAGCAACTAAGCTTGATCGGCAGTCAGTTTGATTTGACAAAGGTAGAGCAAGATAAGGAAGCTGGGGAAGAAGTAGATTCTTTCACCTTAAGTGGAGAACTAAACGTATCGGCAGTTTATGCTGATCGAGAAGATATATTGAATATGGCTAGGGAGAAGATAAAAGAAGCTCAAGGGCCCAGAGGTGAATTTGTAAATGTTGATCCGGCAAGTTTAGAATATGAAATTGTAGGAATTGACGAGGAAGCCAAACAAGCAATGGCGCACATTAAAGTGGAAGGTCTTTTAACTCTGGATCCTGCGAAAGATATATTTGATAAAAATTTGCTGGTTGGTTTTACAGAAGAAGATTTGAGATTATATTTTTCACAGTTTGAATCCATTAAAGATATTCAAGTTAAGTTTTCACCTTTCTGGGTGAAGAAAGTTCCAATTCTTAGAGACCACATATTGATTGAGATTGCAGAATAAAACATATTAATAATATAAGAAAACACCAGATAGCGACTATCTGGTGTTTTTAATTGAATTTGCCAAAATATAAAAAAAAGTGTATACTAATAAATACCAAAATGATTGATGGGCCTACCAAGCCTATTTCCCTAAAATTAGGGAAGAATATATAAATATATTTCTAAATTTTGGCGGACAAATGAATAAAAGAGTGGCCATATAGGCAATACGGGTGGAACCGCGGAGATATTAGAAACCTTCGTCCCAATATATATTACAATAAATATAGATTGGGATGAGGGTTTTTTAATTATATGTTAGTTCCAAAAAGCAACAAATTTATTATCCAAAATTCAAAGGTACAGACTAAACGGTTGCTCAAGGTTTTTGTGCTACTTTGAATAAAAATTTTATTATATTAACTTAACAATTATTTAACACTTCTAAACATATGTCTCAAGAAAAAAAACAACTAAAAAATAAGTCTTGGGCTTTGCGCCATAGTGCAGAGCATGTGCTACACACAGCTATGCAGAACTTATACCCAAAATTAAAAAAAGCCATGGGTCCAGCGACTGATGATGGCTTTTATTTTGATTTTGATTTGGATGAAAAAATTTCTGAAAAAGATTTTCCAAAAATTGAGAAGGAAATGAAAAAGCTGATTAAGTCCAATCTGCCAATAGTTCAAGAAGATATTTCGTTAGAGAAAGCTAGAGAAATTTTTAAGGACAATCCATATAAGTTAGAGTGGATAGATGAAATTGAAGAAAGAGGAGAAAAAGTCTCAACATACAAAATGGGAGAGATTGATTTGGATGTATGTAGCGGGCCACATGTTGAATCAAGCGGAAAGGTGGGTGCTTTTAAATTGACTAAGATTGCGGGTGCCTATTGGCGTGGGGATGAGAAAAACAAGATGCTACAAAGAATTTGTGGTGTGGCTTTTGAAAAAAGAAATGAGTTAGAAGAATACTTAAAACTCTTAGAAGAAGCGGAAAAAAGAGATCATAGAAGAATTGGACAAGAACAAGAGCTATTTATGATTGATGATGAAGTTGGCCAAGGCTTAGTATTGTGGTTGCCAAAAGGCGCCGTACTCTACAACCTGACTAAAGATTTTGCCTATGATACATATTTAAAACGGGGATATGAGGGAGTAATAACTCCTCATATCGCTTCAATGAAATTATGGCAACATTCAGGACACGTTGATTTCTATAAAGACAGTCTCTACTCTTCCTTTGGCGTGGATGACGAAGAATATATGCTTAAACCAATGAATTGTCCTTTGCACGTGAGGATGTATAAACATAAGAAAAGGAGCTATAGGGAATTGCCGATAAGGTGGACTGAGATGGGTACGGTGTATCGATACGAGAGATCAGGCACATTGCATGGGGCAACACGAGTACGTGGCTTTACACAGGATGATGCACATATTATCTGCACTCCAGACCAACTTGAGAAAGAGCTTAAAGAAGCCTTCGACTTAACTCTATATATTCTAAATACCTTTGGCTTTGAATCCAAGGATATGCAAATAGATTTGAGCGTGCGTGATCCTAAGAATAAGGATAAATTTGTTGGTAGCGATAAAGACTGGGGGAAAGCTGAAGATGTTTTAGGAAAAGTTGTTAAAGATGCTAAATTAAAAACTACTCCAGATATTGGTGGGGCTGTATTTTATGGGCCCAAGATTGATATTAAAGTTAAGGATGCCATTGGCAGGCCATGGCAATTATCAACAATACAATTTGATTTTAATTTACCTTCACGCTTTGAAATGACTTATCAAGGCAACGACGGCAAAGAACATACTCCATTCATGATCCATCGTGCATTACTGGGGTCTATGGAAAGATTCCTCGGAGTTTTAATTGAACATTATGCTGGAGAATTTCCATTGTGGCTATCCCCTACTCAAATTGTAGCAATTTCTGTTAGCGAAAAACATGCAAAGTATTGCGCAAAAATGGCTGAGGAATTGAAGGAGAAGGACCTACGAGTAGAAGTTTGGGATGAGAATGAAACAGTGGGTAATAAGATAAGGAAGGCGGTAAGCCAAAAAATACCATATATGTTAGTTATTGGTGATAAAGAAGTGGAGTCAGATAAATTACATGTAAGAAAACGTGGGGACAGGGATGTGGTCGAAATAGAGAAAAATAAATTCTTTGACAAGGTTGGGGAGATTATAGAAAATAAATCACAGGAACTGTAGATAACTACTTTGGTGAAAGATAATTTTTGTGATATAATTATCCACAAGGCTACGGATAGATGAGGAAACATGATAAATACTGCTATCCATAATCAGATTTATCCATTTTTAGAGCTCAATAAAAGTAGAAAATTCTTAAGAATTTTCTTTCTGGGCGCTGTTAGTATATTTTTAGCTAGCACTATATTTGTGCTTTTTTTCTAACAGAAAAATGGATAGATCCCAAAAATCCCGATTCCAAGAGAACGGGGTTTTTGTTTGGATTGAAGTTTTCGTTTTTTCCTGTTAATATTATGCTATGCAAAAAAATACCTACAAAATAGTGCCGTTTGGCTGTGCAATGAACGAGTCTGATGCTGAAAGGCTAAAAAATGTAATGAACGAGCACGACTTTAAAGATAATGATAAAAACCCCTTTGTCGTTATTTTTATAGCCTGCTCTGTCAGACAATCGGCCATTGATCGTGTTTTTGGCCAAGTTAACCAGATCAAAAAGAAAAATTCAAAATGTAAAATTGTTCTGACTGGATGTGTTTTGGCTGAAGATAAAAAGAAATTTGAAAAGCTGGTGGATATTTTGATAGATATAAAAGAAATTGAAAAACTTCCGCAACTAATTAAGGGGGTGGATAATACCAAGGATGCAAGTTCTAACTATTTTCATATTGACCCAAATCGCAACTCAACAATATCAGCTCTAGTACCAGTAATGACCGGATGCAATAATTTCTGCTCATATTGTGCTGTACCATATACTCGTGGCAGAGAATACTCACGACCAGTTGCTGAGATATTAAATGAAGTCGAAAATTTGGTAAAAAAAGGATATAAGGAAATAATATTACTTGGACAAAATGTGAATAGCTACAAGTATATTGGATTTCCCAAGCTTATTCAAAAAATTAATGCAATAAAAGGTGATTTTTGGATAAGATTTTTCACATCACATCCAAAAGATTTATCAGACGAACTAATTACAGCAATAAATGAATGCGAAAAAGTTGGAAAATATATTCACTTGCCAGCTCAATCGGGAGATAACGCAATTTTGAAAAAAATGAATAGGAAATATAGTGTAGGGTATTATATAAAATTAATAAAGAAATTAAGAAAAGTAATACCTGATATTACATTATCTACTGATATTATAGTTGGGTTTCCAGGAGAAACTAAAAAGAATTTTGAAAATTCTGCCAGACTATTTCGTGACATTGAATATGATATGGCTTATGTCTCTCAGTTTTCACCAAGGACAGGCACAAAAGCATCAGAGATGAAAGACACTATAGAAAAACAAGAAAAAAAGAAGAGGGACAAAATATTGACTGAAATATTAAAAAAAACAGCTTTAAAAAAGAATAAAAAGTATAAGAATACAATACAAGAAATTCTGGTAGAAAAAAAATTGAAGAATGGAAAATACGTTGGTAAAACTAAAAATTATAAATACATTACATTTAGCAGTAAAGAAAATTTGATTGGAAAATTTATTTGGGTTAAAATTACTGATGTAGGAGCTTTTAAGCTAGAAGGCAAAATAGTTAAATAAACATGAAGAAAACAAGACAAGAAAAACGAGAAGAGCAATCTCGTAAAATAAAAGCTGGACAAAAAAAGGGCGCTACTTTAGCCGGCCAGGCTTTACGTATAAAAACAGTTAAAAAATATAAAGGAAGTGGTAAAAAAATGATTAAAAAATGAAAAAACAACTCCCTAAATTAGTAGTAATCCTTGGTCCGACAGCAACTGGCAAAACAACAATGGCAGTTTTTTTGGCACGTAAATTTAACGGTGAAATTGTTTCAGCTGATTCAAGGCAGGTGTATAAAGGAATGGATATAGGAACGGGTAAGGATTTGAACGAATACGGAAAAGGTAAGAGCCGTGTCCCCTATCATTTGATAGATGTGGTTAAGCCAATGACTGAATTTAATGTTGCTAAATTTAAAAGCAAAGCCGTCAAAGTAATAGATGACATAATAGCTCATGGCAAGACACCATTGCTCGTTGGTGGAACTGGGCTATATATATCAAGCATTGTTGATAATTACCAATTACCAGAGGGCAAGCCAAATAAAGAGATAAGAAAAAAGCTGGAAAAAATGAAAATGCCAGCAAAATTAAAAATGCTTAAAAAATTGGATAAAGTAACTTATGCAAAAATAGATAAGGATAATTTGCGTCGAGTTGACCGAGCGCTTGAGGTTTGTCTGCAAGGAACTAAATTTTCTTCTGGTACAAAAAATGAGCCGATATATAATATCTTACAGATTGGAATAAAATTCCCAAAAAATATAATAGATGATAAAATAGACAAGCGCATGGATGATCGAATGCTTGAAGGAATGATTGGGGAAATAAAAAAACTCCACAAAAATGGAGTGTCATGGAGACGCATGGAAGATTTTGGACTTGAATACAGATTTGTTTCAAGATACTTGCGAGGTAAATACGAAAAACAAGAGATGATAAATCTGCTTAAAATCGCCGTTCATCAGTTTGCCAAACGCCAGATGAATTGGTTTAAAAGAGATAAACGGATTAAATGGGTGAGAGATAAAAGTAAAGCAGTAGAACTAATTACTAAATTTATCAAAGATTAATTATGGTATAAACTATTCCCAACAAAAATACAATCATAATTACAAGACCGGAAATATTGCCAAACCAAACTGGAATTTTGTATTCTGGTTTTCTTTTGCCTTTTTTTCGTGCAGAGAAATAAATAAGGATGATAAGAGTACCAACAATGCCAATACCGATAGCGCCAACAATGTTTAGAACCTGAACAAAATCTCTGGCACCAATAAAAAAAATTATGAGTGGCGCGCTAATGGTTAACAACCATGCCCACAATCTAGGTATTTTGTAATCAAACTGATAGACCTGTTTTAGTGCGAGGCCTGAAGCCAAAAAACTGGTGGCCATGGCAAAAAAAGCGAAAAGGTTGGCCGCTAAGACCATTTTTGGTCCAAGAGCCTGGCCTAAGCCAACAGTGGCGATTTCAGTAACTCCTTTGCCAGATACCCCAATAACTAAAACGGCAAATAGAAAATAAATAGCTGGCGGGATTAAACTACCCCATATAATTGCTGTTTTTAAAGACTTTTCACGACGTACAAGCTCTTGCCTGACTTGGGCTACGGCTGACACACCAGAACAGGCAAAAAGTACAACTCCATAAGGGATAAATATTTTGGTTATATCAAATCCTCCTATATTAGACAAGCTGATATTATCGGTCGCCAAAAATGCGATAACTACTACGACTATAATAAGGATAGATGTCATAATAAGCTCGGCTCTTTTGACAATGCCTAGTCCCCAAAATATTAATACAGAAAATATTGCAAAGAAAAAGAGAGCACTCCCAAAAGCACTGGCTCCCGTAATACTGGAAATAACTTCTCCCTGGCCAATGGTGTAGGCTAGAAGTGAACCATAGATGCCAAAAATCATGCTAAAGGACATTAAAGCTTTAGCAAATTTACCAAGATATATTTCAGCATATCCAGAAAGCTGATGCTTGCCAGAAGTTCGAAGTGCTGATTCTCCGAACATGAGTTTCATAATCATAAGGGCTAAAGCAACAACAATTAAAACAAAGGTACCGGTCCAGAAACCAGCCACATTAAAAACATAGGGAATACCTAAAACGCCGGCGCCAATAATAGCACCAACGAGAGTAGCGATAGCTTCAAATAATGGGATTCTTTTCATTAAATTTAGAATTGACTTAACCTTTTTTTTATTATACCATAAGTTCATGAATAGACTAAAAAAAATACTGATTTTAATTATTTCTATTGCCTTTGTAGGCAGTTTGTTTTTGAATTTGCCGACAGCTCAAGCCAATGAAAAATTACCGGTATATTTTTTCTGGGGAGATGGTTGCCCTCATTGCCATGATGAACAAAAATTTTTGGATAAAATAAAGAAAGATTATCCTGAAATTGAGATATTTGATTTTGAAGTATGGAAAAATGAAAAAAATCAAGAATTTTTTATGGAGATGGGCAATGATTTAACTGGCGGACCTTTTCGAGGAGTTCCTGTAATAGTAATTGGTGATGAATATGTGGTTGGATATAGCAGTGATGATACAACTGGAGCTCAAATAAAACACTTATTGAATATATATTTAATAAAGGGTTGCCAAGATAAGACACATAATCATACTCAGCTTCCCAAAGAAGAGGAAGAATGCGAAGAGCTTCCAACCTCAACATTTGAACAAATTGTTAACTATCCCCTATTTGGTAAAATAAATTTAAAATCATTATCTTTGCCGGCTTTAACGGCAGTACTGGGTACCTTGGATGGTTTTAATCCGTGCTCTATGTGGGCACTTCTTATGCTGGTGACTCTTCTTATAAACACAGGATCAAGAAAAAAGATGTGGATAGTAGGTACGACATTTATATTAATATCAGCCTTTTCATATTTTATATTTCTAGCAGCCTGGATGAATGCCTTTGCATTGATTGGATATTTAAAAGTAACTCGAGTCATTGTTGGAGTTTTGGCTATGGCGGTGGGTATATATTTCCTGCGAGACTTTTGGAAGAAAAGAAAACAAAACGAACTGGTATGCGAAGTGGGTTCAAACCAACACAAAGAAAAAATAGTGATGCGTTTACAGAAAGTTTTGCAATACGATAAAATTTTGCCGATTATCATCGGGGTGGCCTTTATTGCTTTTTCTGTAAACTTAATTGAACTTTTCTGTTCAGCAGGTTTACCAACAATATTTACAGGTATTTTAACACAAAATGAGTTGCCTAAGGCCACTTATTACCTATATCTACTTGGTTATGACTTTTTCTATATGTTAGATGACATAGTGGTGCTACTTATAGCTGGATTTACTTTTCAGGCATTTCAAGGGAGTGTTAAATTTACTAAATATTCACATTTAATTGGGGGAATACTAATTCTTATTCTGGGGTTAATAATGTTAATTAATCCTAATTTACTGATGATGGGGTAAGATACAGTTTTACTTTTCTTGCATAAATTTGCTGATTTTTTATTCCTCTGTTATAGTAATAATATGTCTATACATACTAAAATTAAACAGCCAGCAACAGTTACTTTCCCTTTAACTGGGTTAAAGCCTCTTTACAGAGGACAGCATGGCAAAACGCTTGTCTTTGAAGTTGATGTTGATTCTTTAAAAAAAGTTAATGAGCCAAATACTATTGATGAAATGGTAGCTGAAGCTCATTTGGAATATGCACTTGGTAAATCTAAAACATTTACTTCTGCAGATGCGCTTATTAAGGATCTGCATTCTTAATATATTATATGAAGATCAATCGCTCTTCACGATTCAAGAGATCTTTTAAGAAACTGCCCTCTTATATACAAAGTGATTTTGACCAAAAGATAAAAATTTTTTTTGAGCACCCCTTTCATCCATCTTTACATACCCATAAACTTAGTGGAAATTTAGCTGAATATTATGGTTTTTATTTGAGAGATGGCTGTAGGGTGCTTTTTGATTTTGAGGAATCTGGCATTGTACTTCTAATTAATGTTGGCAACCACGATGAATACAAGAAATGGGCTCGAGCGTAAAAAATGGAAAAATATTAATCTAATACTATATGAAAATAATATTGACCATATGTACAGCTAATAAAGATGCAAGTACCGATCTTTTACCAGCGAAAAAACGTTATTTGAGTAATAGAATCAAAATAGTAGATCAAATTGCACAAAAAGAAAATCTCCCTTTCTATATACTATCTGGAAAATTCGGGATCATTAAAGCTGATAAACCCATCCCGTGGTATGATAAACAATTAAAGCAAGAAAATACAGAAGCTCTTCTCCCTGTTATAATTGACCAGTTGAAACAAGAAAAAATAACAGAAATAGTTTTTTATGGCAAAAGCAAAGACGAGAAGGGCTGGATCGCTTACCATGAAGTGCTTGAGAGAGCAACACGTGATTTAAATATTCAGATAAAAAAGAATATACTAAAAAACTACTAAAAATATGGAACTAAACGAAATCAAAATCACTAAGTCTGATGAAAGGGGCATAATTTATAACTGTGGAAAATCTAGTTTTATTTCTAGAAAAAAGGGGTCAGTTAGTGCTAATCATAAACATGAGGATCCAGAAATTATTTATCTGGTTAAGGGCGAGGCAGAATTAACTATTGGTGATGAAACTCAAATAGTCAAAGCACCCATAATGTTTAAGACAGATTCTAATATTTATCACAAATTGATTGCACTAACCGATGTTGAGTTGGTGATAGATAGAGAGGGCGAATAAAAATAAAAGTAATGTTATACTCCATTGACAATTATGAATTTAAATTTATACAAAAAAGTTGAGGAATTCGTAGTTAATGCTTTTGAAAAGGCTGACAAGCCGACTGATGCTTGGCACGCCAAAAGAACTGCGTATTGGATTAAAAAAACAAAGCCGACTGCAAGTGAGGCTTTACTTATTGCTGGATTAGCTCATGATATTGAAAGAGCTTTCCATGGGGACTGGAAAAAGGGTTCAGCCGATGTCACAATGCTTAAAAAACATCAGGAATTAAGCGCTAAAGAGATTACGAAATTTTTGAAGAAAGAAAAAGCTGAAGAAAAATTGATTAGTGAAGTTAAAAAATTGATACTCCACCATGAAGAAGGTGGCAATGATGAACAGAACATACTATGCGACGCGGATTGTTTAGCATATTTTGAAGAAAAAGCACTCCGAAATGCCAAGGAGTACAAAAAGCAAGGCAAAGAAAAAGAGATGAAGAAAAAATTGGATTATGTGTTCTCTAGAATTAATTTGACTAAAGCTAAAAAAATTGCACAAAAATGGTATGATCAAGCTATAAAAAAATTAGGTTATGATTGATTTAAAAAAACTACAAAAAGAAGTATATAAAAATAAATTAGATAAAGGATTTAATGTGACTGATATTCACAAAGAATTTTGTTTTTTATATGAAGAATTGGCTGAGGCCAATAGAGCTTACTATAAGAAAAAGCCAGACATCGGTGAAGAGCTGGCTGATGTAGTTATTTATTTGCTTGGTTTAGCAGAAATATTAAAAATAGACATGGAAGAGGAAATCTTAAAAAAAATTGATAAGAATAAGAAGCGTGAATACAAGGAAGTGAACGGGGTGCTGAAAAGAATAAAAGATTAACAGAATTTAAAAACCGCCCGAAAAGGGGGCGGTTTTTTGATGGCAGACAATAATACCTACTCAAAAAAATAGTTCCACCAACGCATGTACCTTGGGATATCTTCATCAGTAATAGATGCGCCAGCAACTAACCCGCCCTTAGCATGCGGGACAATAACAACTTTTTCCCCTTCTTTTTGCATATTCAATTTCTCCCTTGCTTCTCTTTCAACAAAATCATTTGAACGTAAATATTTTATCATTGAAGCTAACTCTAAATTTTTGCCCTCAATCTGATTGATCTCTGATTGCAAGGCACTAATAGTGCCGATTGTTTCTCCTTGGCTTGCCTTTTCTTTAACTATGGCACGACCAATAAAAATAAGGAGAAGAAAAAGACCAAGCATAACCATTTTGGAGCTTAGAAACTTTTTTATAGGTGAATTGTATGGATTATTGTGCATACCTTGCTTAAAAAAAAGCAGTACCAACGCTGAAAAATAGCATGCTCAAAATGATGAGAACAGAAAATATTCTCCAAAAAAGTTTTACCTTTTTATTATTACCCAACATAACTTAAAAGTTAACGTTTTAAAACTGCCACATATGCTTCTGCGGGTATATCAACTTTACCCATAGTTTTCATTTTCTTCTTTCCTTTTTTCTGTTTTTCTAAAAGTTTTCTTTTTCGAGTTACATCACCGCCATAGAGTTTTGCGGTAACATCTTTTCTCATAGCCGGAATCCTAGAAGCCGCAATAATTTTACCACCTTTGGTTTTACCAGCGTCTTGGTATCCTAAACATGCTTGAATCTTTACCTCAAACATCTGACGAGGCAAAATATCTTTCAAGTTATTAACCACTTTTTTGCCTGACTGAAATGCTGAATCTGAATAAATAATCGTAGCCAAAGCGTCAATTAGCTCCTCAGCTACTAAAATGTCCAGCCTTTCTACTTTTGCCTGGCGGTAATCTAATAACTCGTAGTTTAATGAGGCATAGCCTTTTGTGACACTTTTAAGTTTATCATAAAAATCAGTTAAAATCGAACTCAAAGGAAGCTCATAATGTAGAAGTGCGCTATCTTCAGATAAGTATTCTGTATTTTGGTGTTCACCTCTTTTATCAGATACCAGAGTCATAATATTACCCAAATATTCTTTGGGGGTAATAATATCAACTTTGACCCATGGTTCCTCTATTTTATCTATTGATGCTGGTCTTTCAAGCTCTTGGGGTGAATGAATAGTAAGTGGATCATTTTTATCTTTGTAATATATCTTATAGGCAACTGAAGGCACGGTGACAACTAAGTCTAGACCATATTCTCGTTTTACTCTTTCTTGGATAATTTCAAGGTGAAGCAGTCCAAGAAAGCCACAACGAAAACCAAACCCAAGAGCAGGACTTGACTCTGGCTCATAGACCAAAGAGGCATCAGTTAATTTAAGCTTGGCAAGGGCTTCACGTAATTCTTTGTAGTCACTTCCCTCTTTGCAAAAAAGACCGGCAAAAACCATTGGTTTCACTTCTTGGTAACCTGGCAAGGCCAAATTCATATTTGCACTATTTGCAACAGTATCCCCTACTCGGCAATCAGCAATATTTTTAAGACCAGTTACAATATATCCAGTTTCACCTGTAGATAATTTATTACATTTCTTCATTTGCGGTGAAAAATATCCAACTTCTACGATTTCACTATCAGCATCAGCTCCAAGAAATCTGACTTTATCACCTTGGCGCAACTCACCGCTAACTAATCTAATATAGGCGACAACTCCCTTGTAATCATCAAATTTGGAATCAAAAATCAATGCCTGTAAGGAATCTTGCTTACCTGACTTTGGAGGTGGCACACGGTCTATAATAGCAGTAAGAACATCTTCTATGCCCTGCCCAGTTTTTGCTGATACCATAAGGATATCGGATCCTTTACACCCAAGAAGATCTATTACTTCTTTTGAAACTTTTTTTGTGTCAGCTGCAGGCAAATCAATCTTATTCAAAACTGGAATAATCTCAAGATCAGCATCCATGGCCAAATAAAGATTGGCAAGAGTTTGAGCCTGTATTCCTTGAGAAGCATCAATAATTAAAAGGGCTCCTTCAACAGCAGCCAAGGAGCGAGAAACTTCATAGGAAAAATCAACATGACCTGGAGTGTCAATAAGGTTTAATATATATTCTTTGCCTAAATACTGATATGACATACGAGCTGGCTGAAGCTTGATAGTAATACCTCTTTCACGCTCAAGATCCATTTGGTCCAATACCTGAGCTTGCATTTTTCTTTTTTCAATAGTCCCAGTTAATTCCAAAAGACGATCAGCTAGAGTTGATTTTCCATGATCAATATGTGCGATGATTGAAAAATTTCTGATATTCTTCATATGTAGTATTATAGCGGACTTTTGATATTTTTCAAGCTGGGATTAGTGACTTTGGTATAAATTTGAGTGGTGCGGATATTGGCGTGACCCAATAACTCCTGTACATAGCGTACGTCAACTCCGTTTTCAAGTAAGTGAGTGGCAAAACTGTGACGTAAAGAGTGGAAAGTGGCCGGCTTCTTGATGCCGGCCTTTTTGAGGGCGGTATAGAAAACTTTTTGTGCACTCATCTCTGTCAATTTGCCACCCCTGTTACTTTCAAAAACATAACTATTATATTCCTTGCCACTCACTAAATCCTCCAACCTTTCTGTTATTCCCTCCGGCAAAACAGTTATACGATCTTTTTTGCCTTTGCCTTGTCTAACTATTAGTGTCAATTCATCTAAATCAATATCAGCTGCTTGAAGCCGTACAGCCTCACTCACCCTAAGCCCTGCGCCATAAGCCACTTCAATCATTAGCTTGTGTTTTAAATTGTTAATACAATTAATAAGTTTCTTTACTTCTTCTCGTGATAAAACTACAGGCAATTTATGGCTTTTTTTGGGATGGCGGATTTTGATAAAATTTTCTTTTTTATAGATCTCACGGAAAACAAAATTAATGGCGTTAGCATATAAAGAAATTGTCTGGCTGGATAATTTTTTTTCTTGCTTGTCTAACAAATATTTTTTAACATCTTCTTCTGATAATTCACTGAATGACTTCTTAAAATAACCATACAAATCGCGCGCTACAAAAGTATAGGCCTTAATGGTTTTTGGGCTATAATTGCGCAATTTTAACTCGCGGGTTATAATATTAATGAGATCAGCCATATATCAAATATAACATAAAGTATAGATAACATACAAATTGAGTCTTGTCTCATACAAGATGAGCCTAAACTTTTCCCCTGTTTCTCACTCAAGATGAGCCTTAAATTGCAAAAATTTAGCGTTTATGGCTAAATTAGAGGTGTTGGGTTAAGATAGTTATCTATGAACATAACTATGCAAAACCCAACAGCTCTAACTCTAGCTGATATTAAAGAGTTTGTGAAGTCGCCTACGGCGATTAGTTTCAAAAGTAATTCCAAAGAAGAAAGAAATCAATGGATAGAAGATATATTGCACCAACATAAATATCTTCATTGTTTAAAACCAGATAAGACAATTATTAAACAATATATCCAAACCATGACTGGACTATCCAGATCTCAATTAACCAAGACAATTGCTGATTACCGGAAACGAGGAACCCTTAAACCCAAAGAATATAAACGACATAAATTTCCTAAAAAATATGATTTAAAAGAAATAGCTCTCTTGGCTGACATTGATAACGCCCATGACTGTCTATCAGGACCGGCTACTAAACAAATTATTAAAGATGATTGTGAAATGTTTGATGAAATAAAGTATGGCAAGATAAAAGATTTATCAGTGTCGCATATGTATCGTTTGCGTGGAACCAGAAGATATCATGAAAAGGCAAAGGTCTTTTCCAAGACCAGACCTACTAAAGTACCCATTGGTGAAAGAAGAAAACCAGAGCCCAATGGCAAACCAGGCTATTTATGCGTGGATACAGTCCATCAGGGCGATAAAGAGAGGGAAAAAGGCGTCTATCATATCAACATAGTTGATATGGTTACTCAATATGAATTCGTAGGATCAGTTGAAGCCATCTCAGAACAATTTATGAAACCCATCTTAGAAGAATTACTTAAAAAATTCCCATTCATCGTAATTGAATTCCATGCTGACAATGGATCAGAATATATTAATAAGGTGGTGGCTAAGTTATTGAATAAATTGTTAATCCAATTGACTAAATCAAGACCAAGACATTCTAATGATAACGGATTAGTGGAGAGTAAAAATGGTTGGGTAATCAGAAAGCATATGGGGTATATCCATATCCCTAGAGGCAAGGCTAATATTGTAAACAAGTTCTATCAAGATTGGTTTAATGATTATCTAAATTATCATCGACCGTGTGCTTTCCCAAAGATTAAGACGGACAAGAAGGGCAAAGAAAAACGAAGCTATCCGCATGATATGTATATGACGCCTTATGCTAAACTGAAATCACTTGAAAATGCAGAACAATATTTGAAATCAGACATTACCTTTGAAATTTTGGGCGAAATAGCTTATGCTATGAGTCATACTGATTATGCTATTCAAATGCAAGAAGCTAAACAAAAAATAAAAAAAGAAATTTTCGCGACGTAACTTTAATAACTAAAGATAACTAGAATTAACTCAATAGTTTAGGCTCATTATTCAATGAGAAAAGACTAATTGCAAGCATTATCAATCAAAAAGTTTAGATATACGCTAGTCTGAAAGCCTTCGGCTTTCACCCTGCGGAAAGTCCTTCGTTAGGCTTCGCCTATCCGTCGGCATTATACGGACATATTACTCGGCGGTTCACTTTAGAAACATTTATAATTATTAACAATCTAATTCAAATATTATGAGAAAAAACCTAATTTCAATTATTTTTATATTATGCTTTGTCCTGTTAATTTCTTCGTCTGCCTTTGCTTCACAAGCTTTACCAAGGCATGGGATTAATGAACAAACAAAAGAATGTTCTGAATTTTTCATGGGAGATGAATGCATGTCCTGTACAATGCCAGAGGGGTGGCAAATGATTGAAGAATTTCAGTGTCCAGGTGGTTATAATAAAATTCAGATAAATTCAGTATGCACACCCAGAAAAAATTCTTTTTGTTGTACTGTTCAACATTCGGGAGCGAGTGGAGATTGTGAAGATGTTATTGTAAATGATATTGAACAAAAATGCGCCTTTGTTAAAGATATTAACAAATGTGAAAAATTGCCAACAAATTGGAATCAAGCTGAAGAAACTGAATCTTGGAGAAATTTATGTCCATCATTAGAATATGAATGGCTTGAGGATACATTTGATTGTGAAACAAAAATAATTGGAAATGATAATATTAATAACCAGAATAATATAATTGACGATAAACAACAAAAATCAAATATTCTACTTATCGTAGTTATCGCAGCTGTAATATTTATTTTATTAACAATTTTGTGGTTTTTTCTCATAAAACAAAGACAAAAGTAAACCGCCTGCGTCATACACTGCGGATTTCTTCGAAATCCTTGGGGACGCTGCACTTTCGTCGCTATTGATCCTCACCATCGCATAACACCGTATATCTGGAAAATGCCGAGCTGAGGCATTTTCTCGAACTTACAACTCATTGCATTCGCTGTAAACTCCAGGTATACGTATACATTATACTACATAATAAAAAGCCTCTTTTATATTTTATATAATTTTGGCAATTTATTTTTAAATAGGTCGGGTATAATAATAATTAATCATCACATATTTTTATGAATAACAATCAACCACAATCCACATCCGACCCAAAAGGAAGAGCAGTATTATCCCTAGTTTTAGGTATATTGGGGGCATTATCTTTGCATCCCGTAGCCACTACGACCATAATCTTATTGCGTCCAACTCCAGGCCCATTCCATTTCGGCAATATACCGATACTTTACTTCCTAGCTGTTCTTTTTATTGCGCTTAGTATTATATTTGGTATTTCTGGTCTAAAATCATCGAGAAAGAGTCTGGCTATAATCGGAATTACTATTGGAATATTGCCCTTAGCTAATCTCATTTTAAACTACCTTTTCGAGTTTATTGTAAGATCAACATTATAATTGTTTGCAAAATCTAAAAAAATAAATTGCCAAAATTCTACATTAATGAATCGGCTTTTGAATTACATCGTATAACAGCGTATATCTGGCTATAGAGAATTGGCATTAATTAAATCCTTAAGGAGTGTCAATTCTCCTTCGCCCAAATCCCGCACTAATTTTGTGGGGTTTGGATGGAGAGCCTGTAAAAAAGTGTTCACAACAATTATCAACGCAATTATTTAACAACAAAAATTAGTGCGGGACTTCAGATACACGCATACATTAGATGAAATAATTAAAAGTTTTTAAATTTCTTTCAGAAATTTATTATTTAGGATTAAATTATAAAACAAATTCTATGAAAAATATTTTATTCGTATTTTCTATAATTTTAATTACAGTCTTGATTAGTGGATGCTCAAAAGCAAACAATGATAATTTTGATAAATATTATTGTGAAAAAGATGCTGACTGCGCTGACTGTTGCACCGGAGAATGTGTTAATTACGATTACTGGAATCATAATGCGCCAAATTCTATTGCAGGAGAATGTGCATGTATGCATACTTGTACATGCAACAACAATAAATGTACTAAGGATAATTAAAGGGATTAAAAATACTATTTTATAATTTAATCCTAAATAATATTTTGCTTTCGCAAAACAAAAACTTTTATTACATCGGCTAGCAACACGATATCCAGTTACGGCTCTTCGCCAGAGCCTCCACCCAAATCCGCCCAGGGCGGACTTCGGATATCGGTGAACGTTATTCAAAATAAAAAATAAAATTAATTATTTATTCTATGAAACTAGGAAAATATCAACATTATAAAGGTAAAACCTATGACATAATTGGTGTTGCCAGACATAGTGAAACGCTAGAAGAGCTAGTTGTGTACCGAGCATTATATAATATTGAAGAGTATGGAGATAACTCATTATGGGTTAGACCTAAAACAATGTTTCAAGAAACTGTGTTAATAGATGGTAAAGAAGTTTTACGATTTACCCCGATAAATAATTAATTTTATTTTTGACTACGCACAACAGCGGATATCCAAAATAACTCTAACGAGCGACTTCGGATCATCCGTAAACATTATTCAAAATAACAATACAAAAATTATTTATTAGTTAAATTAATGAAGTATGGAAAAATCAGTTGGAATATTTTTTGAAAATGATGAGGGGGAAATTCTCTTTCTTTTGAGAGACGACAAACCTTCAATTCTTTACCCTAATCAATGGGATGTATTAGGCGGTGTTGTGGAAAATGGAGAAACGGCCAAAGAAGCAATTGCGAGAGAAATGCAAGAAGAATTGGAAATAGACTTAAAAAATTTCGAAGTATTTAAGGTGTTTAACTGGCCCGAAAAAATAGAAACTATCTTCTATAAAAAACTGAATTTAGATATTAATAAAGTTAACCTGCATGAAGGTCAAAGAATAAAATATTTCTCTAAAAAAGAACTGCTTTCAATGGACCTAGCTTTTTATGATAATGAAATAGTTAAAGATTTTTTTAAAAATAAATAATTTTTGTATTTTTACTTCCGATAACAAAGTATATCAGATTCAGAAATTTTTCATATATTATACATTAATGAACAAATAATTTCTTCAGCCCAAATTGCTTCGTAACTTCTGATATACTTGAACATTAAACGAAATTAGCTACCTAAGTCAATCTATGAAAAATTCAAAAAAATTACTGATACTAATTAGTGGTCATCCTGCTACGGGAAAAACAACTTTAGGAAGAAAGCTTTCAGAATATTTAAAAATACCATTTTTATGTAGAGACGATGTATAATGTACCCATCCTCTAGACAACTGTATTTGGTGAATTATGATACAATAAAGTCATATGAAAAGACTCACCCCCAAGCAAAAAGCACATATTGCTTTAGCCGCCTTGAAAGGCGAAAAAATTTC
>Ga0208904_1000237_pt1 | contig 48104 bp, 59 predicted proteins | sample AntAceMetag02UKB_FD_184774 | JGI IMG/M metagenome (GOLD analysis project Ga0208904, IMG submission 184774) | Saline lake microbial communities from Ace Lake, Antarctica - Antarctic Ace Lake Metagenome 02UKB (SPAdes) (version 2) | ecosystem: Environmental > Aquatic > Non-marine Saline and...
TAAAAGAATCGTCAACATCACAAGATTGAGCTGCACAAGTTAGATTAGTTCCTCCGAGTCCATTGACTACTGTATTTATTTCTGTAGTTGCATCAGTGCAATTCTCCATTTCACCATTAGCATCTATTCCTAAACCATATTCACCAGCCGCACAATGACCTGCTGGATTAGCAGCAAAGGCAGTTGATGTTAAAGCATTGCCCTGTAAAGCTCCGTAGAATGTAGGGGCTGTTATTCCGACTGTGGAAGTGGCGTTAGAGAATGTGAGTAAGCCGTTGGAATCAATAATCAATTCTGTAGCATTACCACTTATACCATCATTTGTTTGGAATACTAAGCTAGTTGTTACTAAGTTTTCTGCTATACTTCCACTTGTTTCGGCTCTTATCCTAGCAGCGACTGTATTAAAATCAACTCCGTCATAAGCCTTCCAGTCAAAAGCTCCTATAACTTCAGGGTTTGTAACAATAGTTGGCGAATCAATAGTACCGTTAGAACTTAAAAGAATAAATGCAGGATAACCAGCCCCAGCAACATAATTGCCAAAATCACTTTTATTTCCATCTTCAGTCGCAAGTAAAAAACCAGCTGATGAATTGATAGAGGCTGGGTCTTCTGTACCTATCCCTATTCTTCCATCTTCTGTTAAATATATAGTTGAAGTAGCAGATGTTTCATTACTAGGATCGCCTACTATGAAGTTTCCTTTTGCCAAGACACTAGAAGAAACTGTAGTATTACACTCAATTCCTGTGCCAGCTTCATAAGTACAAACTTTAGTATCTGTAAGAGTTCCTTCATCTAAAGAGAAAGTTCCAGTAGTTAAATCCAATAAAGTTCCACCTGCGGTGTATGTTGTATCAATATAATTACCTGCATCAATGTTAGTAGCACCTTGGTCAGAAGTCCAGTCAAGATGTTCGTTAGCTACAAAGTCAGAGAAGCCATCGTGAAAAGCACCACCTGTATAAACAAGTGTTGCGTCTGCTACTATTGTGTTTAATTTATCGTAAGTATTAATGTCTGTTGGTAGTAAGTAACCTAATTGTAACTCAGTGTATTCTGCTGCTGTTAAGTGATAATATTCTGCTGATGTACCACCCTGTATTCCACTAAGGTTATTATGGACTGTGATGTCAGATACTTCTGCAAAAGCTATCCAAGCACTACCAGTACACCATAATAGAGATGTAGCTATTGTATCGTAGTAAGTCATTCCTGCTTCTGAAGCTGTACAAGAATAAGGTGCTCCTGCACTTCCTACTGGTTTAACTCCGTAGCTGTCCATATAAAGGTAAGTTCCACCACCTGAAATACTTACTAAATTTTCTATAGGTTTTTGTCCAGCCCAATTATTGCTTCGTGTTCTTTTAATGGCTATATAACTTCTAGCGTCTGTATCTGCAAAAGCTGTGCTATCAATTTCTTCATTACATTGTCCTCTATCAACTGGATTCATAAAGTTTATAGAACCTGATTGTTTAAATCCATTGATAGTAGAAACTACTCCTGACAAGACTTTCCAACTGTCATCGCCATCACAATAATAATATTCAGCATTTATAGTTCTTTGGCTCTCAGTTGAAATATCAAAAGCTATGTTTGTAAATTCTATGCCTGTTGCTCCTGCAATGTATATAATCGAATTATCGTTTTCGAACAAAGTTATATTTGTTCCTGCCGAATTAAAGGCAGTTGTTGAATCAATAGTTGTTCCATCACCATCATCATAATAAGCTCTTTCTAAATCGTTTGGATTACCTGAATGAATTATATGACTTGTTAAAGGTAAATTATTTATGTGCATTATATCTACATCATTATCCGTTCCAGTTCCGATAAGGTTAAAGTCCATAAATCTCAATGAACTATTAAGATAATTATTCGCATTTCCTTCAAGGCTTGCCATTGTTTCTAATACTCCGTCTGATGGGTTAGTAGAAGAAGCATTTTGCATAAACAAGTTAAGAGCAACTATTCCGTCATAACCTTGTGAGTCTACATCTATTGTTAATGCTTGATGTTGGTCTGCTCCTGCAATATCGTCAATATATACTCCTGTAAATCCATTACCTTCTGGTATTTCTATTTCAAATACTGCATCTTCATTATTACCAACAGTTAATTCAAAATCTCCATTATCTCCAACAAAGAAAATAGGTGCTGGGTAAATAATAAAAGACATAGCAGTAGCATCTGGTATCGCATCTCCATTAGCTGTTCCAAAACTTACAACTAAATGTGTGCTGTCTAATACTTCTTGAACCTCTCCAGTTGCTCCTCCGAAACTAGGTGCTGCTGAACTTATAACTCTTAAAAACTGTCCTTCATAACTAGAATCAAAACTAGCGTGAGTATCAGTTATTATTTGAGAAGAAGCTGTTAAAGTAGCATCGCCATTTGCTATATTTGTATAAGTTATTGTATTTCCTGCATTTAAAATCTCTAATCCAGCTCCATAAGGTTTTGCATCTGCATAGAATCCTCCTACGGCTCTTATTGAATCACTAGCAAATATATCTCCATTACCACTAAATCCTGATTCTGATGTTCCACCTACTTGAAGCCTAGTAGAAGAAGCTACAGTAGAAGCTACTAAAGTTGCTACTGTGAAAGGGTCATCTACATTTAAGGTATTGCCAGCCCAAGCTAGATTAGTACCGTCAGTAATTCTACTAGAAGGAGTATCGTAAAAATCATTCCAATTAGTAGTTGAAGCAGTCCTGACCGCAGCGTAGCCTCCGTCATAATCTAAAGCTAAAGTGCCTGATGTTGTTATAGGGTTATCTGCTATTGCAAGCCCTGTAGGTACACTCAAATCAACTGAAGTTACTGTTCCTGAACCTCCGCTACTTAAACCTAGTGTAGAAGTAGCAACACTTTCCCATTCGCTAGTAGCTGTATTATATCTAAGCATCTCGCCATAAGTCATTGGTGTTGAAGTCGAAACATCACCTATTTGCCCTAGTTGATCAGTAGCTCCTCCACCACCGCCTCCAGTCCCTACAACCGGTACCCAATCTGTCCCATCATATTGTAAATAATCATCAGTAGCTAAACCATATAAATCAACATCGGTCAATGATTCTAGGGTTGGAGAGTCCTGTAATGAATTAAATCCATCACCAATATTCTTTTCATTTTGAGCCGTACACCCGCTGAATAATAGGAGTAATGCGATTGTGAGTAATATTTTTTTCATAATATTGTGTAAATATTTTAACATTTCTTTTTATTATTTGCTAGAAAATCATCCTCTGTTAGTAATTCAGAAATATCATCTGATATATCAGAAAGGTCGCTTGTTATATTTGGTGTAGGTGTTCCAAGTTTTGTATTGATTAAATTAAGTGTTGATAATTCTGAAAATGTAAGACCTCCAGTAATTCTAACTCCATCAGAATATGCTTCTTGAAATGCTGACGGTTTATTGAAAGTATCTGGTGAATAGGGAATAAAGTAATAATACCCATCGAAAGCTGACGTTTCTAATTCATATTGGAAAGTAGGTAATGGCGATGAAAATTCTTCTGCTAATGTTACGCTTTTCGTTGTCCAACCTGAAGCCTTAAATGTCATATCGTTAAAATCTAAAAAGTAATTATCTGTAAGTCGCATTATTTCAAAAGTAGGTTCAGTTGATGGTGACGAGTCATTCTCTCCACCAGTCCAGTTTATCTTTTCAAATATAGACGAAATACTACCAGTTGCAGTCAGTCCTATACTATCGAGGGTAACATCTAAATCGCCTAAGTTGCTTTGTATACCAGTTGCACTTAATCCTATACTGTCAAGAATAACATCCAAATCTCCTTCTGGTGGAACATTATTACTTCCTGTCGCACTTAATACTATACTATCAAGTGTAGCGTCTAAATCTCCTGTTTCGGCTTGAGTTCCAGTTGCACTTAAAGTTATGCTGTCTAGGGTAACATCTAAGTCACCATTGTTCTCTATTTTTTCATATCCAACATCATAAACCTCAACGCTACTTCCTGTCGGTGTATTATAAATTTGAATTAAAACTCCATCTCTTGTCTCATTAGTTGAGTTTGTTTCTGATATTCTTTCAACATCATCAAGAAAAGCTTTTATTGAAGTTCCTAAACACCTGATGGATACTTTATAAGTGGTTGAAGCACTAAAACTTGGTATTGTGTAAAGTCCGAGTTGTGTTGTTGTTCCTCCCGCAGTTGTTGCATATAATATTAACCTTCCATCTCCACGAAGTACAGCAAAATATCCATCTCTGTCAGAATCAGTTAAACCTATATAAGCACGATAACCAGTACCTGTATCCCCTAATTTTACGTTTATATAAGCAAGACCATCGCTTGACGGAAGACTTCCCCTACGAATAGGGGCAACTTGAAATGCTGTTCCACTTTCGTGTACAGCTGCATCAATACTTGCTTTTACTATTGTTGTATATAAAATCTGTGTCCAGCCTACTGAACCTGGGTCTGTATCGGGCGTATGATCGGCCATATTTGTGTCCGATGTTTCTGTAAACGAATCGTAAAAATAGTTGGCCATATTATTTAGTCATAAATCTTAAAATCACGTCCGCTAAAACTCTACCACCTGTTGCTGGCGTAGGGTGTATATCATCTGAAGAAAACCAATTCTTATCAGAACCATAACCATAATCTGAATATGACTCACCGAATACATATTGAGTATCAACAAATCCTGCTTTATGAGTTGCTGCTAAAGCTAGTATTTTAGCTGTATATAAAGACATTGCGTATGTATGACTAAGCCCATTCACAGGGCAAGCTACACAAAGAATATCCACACTTGGAAGTGCTGCTCGTATTCTAGTTAGCAAAGTATTGTATGCTGTCTCAAAATCGTCTGGTGTTACATCACCATTTTGGTCATTAACTCCAAGCATTACAATAACCAGATTTGGGTTGAGTGAAGTTATCCCTGCTTGCCATTCAGTTGCGTCTACTGCTGCCCATTGCGTTGCTCGACTACCAGATGCACCAAGTTTAAATACATTAACCCCGTCAGCTGTAGATTTCTTAACATTTAATCCTGCTAGTTTTACAGTTCCTGAAACGTGTTCTATTTCTAATTGCCAAGCAGTTGCTGGCATACCTGAAAGTGCAGTAATAGTTAAACCTGAACCAGTCCCAACATCTAATCCTGTCCAACTTCCCCCATCCCATCTATATCTTATTGCACCTGCTGTTCCTGCTATATGAAATAAATCTATTGAGGTAGACCCAGCTTCGCCATCTATTGTAAGTTTTGACTCTGCTGTTGTACTTGAGCGGTAAGCTAAGTCTGGTGATGTGCCTGTAGTATACGCAGTGGCAACCCAAGTCCCTGACTCTGCACTAAAATCAAGCCTAGTTGTATCTATACTATTATTATATCCTGCTGAAGCCAGATAACTGCCAAAACTTACCCAACCAGAAGCTGCCTCACCATAGTCGGTTGTGAGTCTTTGATAAACTGCCCCTGAATATCTTGATAAAGCTTGAGTGTAAGAATCTCCAATAATTGCAATGGAAAGTTGTGATGTTTCACCAAGTAATAACTGTTCTAATCTCATCCTTGTTTCACGAAGAAAATAATCTCCTATCATAAAAGGTATGACTGAACCACTTGAAGCAGCAGGAATGTCTACTGTTACAACGCCATCTTCTTCAGATGCTGTAACACCAGCTCCAGTGAAATCCATTGTATGACTTGACGGAAGAGCTGAACCAGCATCTTTAATTCCGATAACTAAATTTTGCGAAGGGAATGAACCCATAGTATTTTTTATTAAGCGTTACCATCTGTTTGAATGAAGCTTAGGATTTGACACGAAACCCCAGAAACGAATGCTACGGAATTGAAAACGATTGCTGTTGCCCCTGTAGTTGCAACATCGTAATCTGCTACGAACACATCGCCTGAAGTTACTAGCCTAGCCCAAGCCCCTGTCCCTGTTGCTGATGCGTTTACGGCATCAGGAAGTGTCCCTGTTAGAACTCCATCAGTTGAATCATCAGAGAAAGGAGAACCCATAGTAAATGTAGCTAAAAGATTTGTTGCTGACCCACCTGACGCTGGTCGTGTGCCATCGTAAATTAATAACTTTCCTGCCGAGCCAACTGCTGTTTTAATAGCGTTGACACGAGCTGACCTTAAAGCTGTCGAAAATGCTGGATTTGCCATATATTTTTTATTAGTTTATTATTTTATTATATTTATGCGTATGAATACGAAAGACTAGCTCTCGCTGTCCAAGCGTCGTCAAAATTAGCGTAAGTTCCGGTAAAGTCTTCGTAAGCTATCTCCCAAACTCCTGTCGCAAGAGTTTTGCGTTTAATCTGCCAAGCTGTCAACGAAGAAAATCCGTAATATTTATAAGTTGCTGTTTCTTCTGATCGAATATAATTACAATCTTCTCCTATTGCTGTAATAATACTAGCTTGTCCTTCTTGGGTTGACGGATTAATCGGATCACCATCAGCTTCTAATATTTTAGTAGCTACCCCATGGATACTGTTATTCATACCTTTTTTCCTTTAAATTTTGGTTAGGTCTATTTTAAATACAGCTCTTGCATCAATTTTAGCAAGTTTAGGAATAACACCTTGAAGATATTTTAGAACATCTTCTACTTTACGTTCCCTAATTGATAATTCTCCTGATTTAAGTGAATAATCCTTATTATTTGCTTCTTTTTCTTCATCTAATTTTTCTTTTCTGTCATCAAGTTTACCAATCTCTTTATCAAAGTCTGCTTTTAATCTTGAAAATTCTGACGTTAGATTATTTTTTTTCTCTTTCAATTTTACTATTTCTTTTTCAATTTCTTTTAATTCCTCCATTGTCAATTTTCCTTTTTTAATTTTACTTGACAATTTTTCCAAATAAATTTCTGATTCTTCAATATGCTTTTTAATCTTATTAGTTTTTTTCTTATAATAAGACTTTTTTTCATTGAACTCTACACTTGCAGTATTGGCAGATGTTTTAATATCTGCTAATTCATCTTCTTTTTCAGAAATTTTATCCTTTAGTTCTGAGGAATCATTTTTAAGATTTTTGTTTTCAGATAATAATTCTTTATTAAGTTTTTTGCTATCTTCATATTTCTCTAAGGCCTCTATTAAATTAGCACTGGCTTCTTTAATTTTATTACTCAATTCTTTCTTTTCTAAATTTTGTTCTCCAGTAGCTTTTTTAAATATTTTCTTTAATGATTCTAATTTATCCTCAGTATCTTCAAGATTTTTTTTAGCCTCTTCAGCTTTTTGGTTAGACTCTTCAGTAATTTTGTCAGAATCTTTTACCATTTCGCTATGAGAATCTATTTTACTACGCAAAATCTCTAGCTTAGATTCTTTCTCCCTAAGTCGTTCATCAAGATCAAGTTTTTTACTAGGTTGATTTTTAAATCCCATATTGTTAATTTATTTTTTTAAACTGAACCAACAACAGCTTTTAATGCTATTGATGATGAAGTAACTGTACCAGTTCCTTGGACTGATAATTTAATAAACCTATCTTTTATAGGTATAGCGATACGATAAGCCCCGGTAGCAGCGAAAGTTCTCTCTGCTAAACTCACAACGCCAGAACCAGCTGTAAAGGCTTCTGAAGTTTCTCGGTAATAATTTGTACCATCAGGAGAAAATTCAACTTTAATTTCTACTGAGGTTAAAGATCCCTTCACGAAATCAGCTAAAATAATCAATTGATTAGCATCTTTAACCTCACTAATCACTGTGCCGGCCACATAACTATTTGTGAGTATTGCGGCCGCTCTGACTATATGTAGTCTATAATCTAACTCATTAGGATTCATATTTTTTTAAATTATTATTTATTAACTTTTTTAGTTTCTGTTTTATTTGAAGTTATTTTTTTGACTGGCTCAACTTTCTTTATTTCCGGTATAGCTTTAGGTGTAACCTTTTTAGCATCTGCCTCAGTTTTGGCTTTAGCGTCTGCTTCAGCTTTAATATTGGCTTCACCTTCTGCTTGCTCCTCAGCATCTAATTTCGCAATCGCTTCATCACTTTCTTTTTGATCTTTAGCTCTTGCTTCATCTTCAGCTTTTTTTACAGCTTCATCTTTTTTTTCTTCTTCGACTTTAGCAACTTCACTAACTTCTTCTTTTTTAGCTTTTTGAGCTTCTTCATTTTCTTTTAAACTATCATCAATTTCTTGACCAATTTTACTTTTTACCTCATCAACAACTTTTTCAGTTTTCTGAGATTTGTTAGACATTTTTTCTTTTTCATCGTCTAATTTTTTCTGCCACTCAGCTTCTTCTTTTGGTGTCATGTCTTGAGTAGGTTTATTTAAGAAACTAGTCTCCATGTCTTTTCTTACTTCAGACTCATAACCTTCACTTTGAGATCGATAAAGAGCAACTAATTTTTCAAGCTCAGCTTCTTTCTCTGGTGTTATTTCATTAATTAAATTTGTGAAAATTTTATAATCGGCTTTATCCATTGCCTTTTTAATGTTTTCTTTTTCTTGTCGGGTAAATACTTCCCAACGAATTGAACCAGTAAGCATATTGTTTTTTATTATTTTAATAATTTATTAAATGAGGTGTTCCGCCCACCAATAGTGATGAGCGGATACCGCATTTAATTAGTCGGATGCAACATATTCGTCAACAGAAACAGTGATATCTGTATCTGTTTCACGAGTAAGTCGTAAATAGGCTTCGTTACCACCTTCGATAACAACATCACCATTCTCATTTTCAACTAAATCCATACCAGTTCCAGCAGCAATGGTTGTGCTAGAAGCTGAAGTAGGAGACACATTCCTAATTTTGAATGTAACATAGTCTCCAGCAGTTTGGATTAGAGTTGTGAAAGTAGAAGTGGCGGCTAACGTCAATGTATTAGCAGCGCTAGTCAAAGTATAATCAAGCTGATTATACGCGATTAACTGAGCTTCTGTTAATACACCAGTAGCGACATCGGTAGAACTAGCTAGAATTCCACCACCTTGGGTGAATCTACTAGCATCTAAGTCTCCAGTGGCGCTAATATCTCCAGTAATAGTAGCATCTCCTAAAACAAATAAATCATCGTTAACTTCAAGATCATCTACTAAAAGATCATTTAAAGCTGTCCATTCATCAGTATCAAGATTTGTTGGATTAGGATCACCTAGCGCGCCAAAGGCATCATCCCTTGAATCAGTTTTTATAGGTTGGCCATCAATATTAATATTAATATTGATGTTAATACCATCTTTTTCAACTTCTTCAAAGGCTTGACCTCTAACTAAACTAGGTAAATAAAAGCAAAACGAAATAACCATTATCCCTATAGAAGCGGCAAGAATTTGTTTACTATATTTTCGCATAAAAATAAGTTAAATGGTTAATTAAATAGCTGCACTTGAACCTTTCGAACTGAAAGCCCACTGCCATCCGAGTACAACTGGACCAAACACAGTAGAACCGGTTTTAATGGTTGTACCGTTATTGTATTCCGGTTTCTCGTTCATACGAGGCTTCCAAGCGTAAGCCATGAAAGCTCGACGTTTTGCACGATTACCTTCAGAAAGAGACCAATATTCTCTATAAGCATAAGGAATATCAGCAGCAACAACAACACGAATATTAATTCCACGTCTCTTTAATGCCTCGGAACTAGCAAATTGCAAACCTAAATTTGCAACATCTGGACCTTGACGAGAGTCAATCAATTTATAAGCGTATGCTGCTTTTTCTGTAGAGATAACTAAACGCAAATCTCTAACAGGTAATAATTGAATCCCATTATGATTCTGGAATCGGTTCATTCTGGAAATACCGTCGGTTAAGGCTGTTGGGCCTAATGGTCGTTCAGTATCACCTGATCCAAAATTATTATATTGGGTAGTTCCACTTTTTAAAGCATGTGAACCAAACAATGCTTCCGAATTTCCAACAGTCAAGAATGTAGTCCCATGACCTAAATAGAATACTTTACAAGCATCCTCATTCCAGCGTTGGTTCATTGATTGCTCAAATTCGCTCATGTCATTACGCATGTCCATCATACGTTTTGAACTAGCACTCTTGGCAAGCCAATGTAAATCTTCCTCGGTCATCACAAACTTAGCAGTGTATTTTCTCATTGCTAAGGTGACTGGATAACCTCTAACTTTTGTCACAACATTATACTCCTGACCTTCAGAAGATAATGGGGCACGACCAAAACCAGACATGTCGTTCAGAACTTCTTCTGGAACGTCTGGCTCATATTCGTTTAAACCTAAATCCTGGTAGTAAAGCATTGATGATTGCTCATCTTTAGCACGTGAGTATAATGCACGTACTGTTGCATCTACCACATCAGAATATAATCCTTCAATTGTTTCCATATAAAATGTAGTAAATTATTAATCTTGAGTAAACCCAAGTTCTTGAGGTTCTGCAACCTCTACGACCACCAGGTCGGTATCACCGTCACCTTCTGGATCAAAAGCTTTTATAAGATATTGACCAGAGGATCCGGCAGCTAAATTAATTTGAATAGCACCAGTAGTACCACTCAAATCGGCATAAGCGCCGATGTCTGTTTGGGTACATGCTTGATCGGAAGTGAAAACCATTTCCACTCCTTTGTTCTCGAGATACTGTATTGTTTTCTTGGCAACGGTTTCGTTGTCAGCGGCAGATACAATAGCTGCAAGAGCATGACCAATTATTTTTGTCCCAGCAGTAGCGACAATAATAAAACCATCACTGTCAATAGTCAACGGATCAGCAAAAGCGATCGTTGTGCTATTGGCAACAATAATTGGTGTCCCAACACGCGCATCTTTCTGTTTATGAAATCTTTGCATATTATAATTTGGCAATCTCCTCATCTATGACTTTTTGGTCATAACCAGCACTTTTCATGTTCTGGGCAACAGCACGTTTTTTAGCGTCTCCCATATTGGATCCGCCTTCTCCGTTACCATAACTCCCAGATCCAGAAACACCAGTCATGTCATTCTCATCTTGAGTCGCCTTAGATCGAGTCTTGCGATATTCGCCAATGTCGTCAGCTGACGCAATGGCAAGGGATTTTTTAAAGTCTGCGGCGATGTCACCTGATTTTATGATGTCATTATCATAGGCATTCATAATTGCTTCTCTGTCTTTAACCTCAGTAGTCTCAGTGTTAATAAGTGCTTGAATAGCATTTTTATTATTCTGTTCTACTAAATCACGTTTTGTGATTGGTTTGTCAAGATCGTCTTTTTCCGCTTCAGTTTTTTCTTCCTCAGCTTTTTTATCAGCTGCAATTTCTTCATCTGTTTTTGCATCAGGCTTTGGTTTCTTCAGAGAGGTTATAGCACGATTTTTATAACCAATTATTTTTGTACTTTTAGCTAAAAGTCCAAATAATTCATCCGGAGTAGCATCTGGATGCTTCTCTTTTAAATCGGTTGTAATCTCTTCATCAGACATTTTGGAGTAGTCTTTTTTATCGAGGTCCGCGTCGGCACCATCGCCGCCTTCGCCACCCTCAGTTTCTTCTCCATCGACGTTTAAAGCTGCGTCGTCAGTTACTTTTTTTTCCGCCTCAAGCTCGGCTGCTGTTTTTTCCATTTTGTTTAATTTTATTACCCCCGGATCAGGGGCTAAATAATCCTAACACCTTGATTTGTTATCCGTTCAAAGTGAATAAAAACTGGCTGTTGATGCCCAGCAATGGCTGTAGAGGGCACCAACCGTCAACTTTTATGATATGGTTTGAATTGCTTGAAACTCTTTACTTTTTGATAATAAACGCTTTTGTTTATCTTGCTCAATCATAATAGATAATCTGTATGCGCTTAACATTAAATTGTCAGATGGTTTCAAGGCTAACTCTTGATAAAATTTTCTAAGAACTTCCTGGCTTTCAAGTTTATAAGCTGTACTGTTCACCCAATTATGGATCTCTTGTAGATACATAGCTTTCTCATGGGCGTGCATTTTTTCATAAGCGTCGTCCGCTTTATCGAAAGGATACATGAATGATCCAAAATATGCTTTAAATACCCATGATACTGCCCAGAATCTAATCTTGTTCTTTAGACTCCTCAACATTTTCGTAGAATTCTAATTTATTAATTGGTGTTGTGTAGTACTCTTCTTGAATTTTATTAGCTTCTGCCCATAATTTTGATTTACCTTGGGTAATTTTTACTAATCCTTGTATGTATTGAGGTAATCTCTCAATCACAACCATTGGTAATTCGGAAGTCATAATCTCTTCCTTGAAAAACTTGTAGGCTTTTTCACTAATTTCTTTAATCTGATCAGCCTCTTTATTGTCGGCTGCTTTTTCCTCTTCACTCCTTGTGTCAGGAGCGTCGAGTGCTTCTTGAATTGGTTCAGGAATCTCCTGTTCTTTGGATTCTCCTGCCTTTTTGTTCTCACTCATAATTTTTTTATGATTATTTAATTAAACTGTTGGTATTCCTTCTCCAGACTCAGCTAGAGCTGCTGGATTATCTGATGATTTACTTAATGCGTTTTGACCGGAACCACTTCCTCCACCCGCTTGTTCTAGTTGCGCTTGCTCTTGTTTTCTTTTCTCTTCGGCCGGATCAACTAACATTGATTCATTGTCATTGTTTGCCCTAATTAACATTCGGGCAGCTTCTCGTTGGTTAAATAAATCTGGTCTACTAGAATATCGATTAAATTTCATATCGGCTTTAGCTGCTCTAATTGCCGGTGTTTCTGGGATTAAGCTTTCAACACTTGCTTTCATATATAAATCAATCTCTGTCCAATAATCTTTTCGAATAACAACTGTACGTCTTGGCGCACCTTTTTTTCCAGCGGCTCGATCCTGTTTATAAATCTCATATTCTCGGTCCTCAATCTCTTTTTTCGAAATTGTTTCTTTCTCCGAAAAAATGATTTGCATAGTACCAGCGGACCCGTCCGGTAAAGATTGATTAGGCACGGAAATTTTTCCAATTTCTTCGCGAGTCTTAAACTGGAACATTCTCATTATAATAGGGAATGATCGAGCGGATGTGAAGAACATTAATTGTAATGCAAATGAGTTTAATACCTTATTGGCGTTAGCATCTAAAATAACAACTTCTTTCGCAGTCTGTCTTCCTTGTTCACCTGAACCACCTGTTTGTGGCGGTGTAGTAGCTCTATCAATTTCAGCGTCAGAACTTTGATCGAGTGCCACGTCTGAATTATCAATTCCTTTAGTAAGCCCTGGGATTGTCTGAACATCATCTTTATTCATTCCTGCTGGGGCCGGAGTAATCATTCCTGGAATAACAATATCTGAGTCAACGAATGTACCATTAAATGTGATTAGTGGTGGAATCGCTGACATCTTACCTTTCCATCGCAATAAAGTTTTCCAACCATCTTTCCATTTCTTATCTTCTTTTATTTTATTTGCCAATGAATTACCCCAATAATATTCTGGTCGCGCAAACATTTCGAAAATACCTTTATTGATTGGGTAATTACCATCGTGATACGGCATTAAATTATCATGCGCGAACATTAATACTCCGTTACAAATAATATTGAAATATTTAGCTTTTTTTACATAACTAGGTAATCTACCACTCTCTTTAAATTCTTTTAATTTATGCCTAGGTACAACACTCCAAATTCTAACAATTTGACATTTATTTTCAGTATCAATCATTTGGCTAAGCTCTTGAAATTTACCGTCATTAAGTCCAGTGAAAATTGTAGTCATCTGAGGGTAAACGTATTTTTGAAAATTCTCTAATCCACCAAGCTCGGCCTCGGCATCATCATAGGTTAAATTATCTTGCACACGCATCAATCTTTGCTGCTTCTGAATATTCGGCTGATAAAAATTTGGAACTAATATTTCTTCATTTGGAACAATATTTGATTCTAACTTCCCATCTACAATATCGTCTTGCACATGGACTGTACCTTGAACAACTGTTTTCTGAACTGATCGAACATATTTTTGGTGACCACTCTCTGCCGGCCGTCCATCATTTTCATGTGCATATTCTAACATCGCGCGCGCCGCCGCAGAAAATATAATATCCTCTTCTTGATTACTATTCTGAGCTACGACTGTAGGATAGAATAAATTCAAGGCTAAGTTCGTCACAAAAATATTTGTTTTGTCACGGGAAATTCCAGAAGAATAAGGAACAATCGGATCATTGGGTGAGTTCGCTTCTGTTAAATTATTATAGTCATATTCACTATCTTCCCAAAATTTCTTTAATGTACGTCCACCAAGCATGTTTTGACCCTTCTCTTTTAGATTACGGTCGAATAAAAAATGCTGGTATGTCTTCATTATAAAATCAAAATCTTCCTTCGATGGAGCGTAGGGTTCTTTATTATTTGCTGTTTGCCTAATGGCATTTGTTAAATCTATATCTTGTTTTGTTGACATATTATAGTTTTAAAATTCTAGCGCGAACACTTTCTCTTGATTTTTGTTTACGCTTATATTCATAAAATTCTCTATGTAAATCTGATTTATATTCATCTTTCCCTTGCCCGAATGGTCTAAAACCAATCTGAGCAATATAATGCAGTGCATCCGCTAAATCATCATGTTTTGCTTTTGGAAAATCATACAACTGTTTCTTTAGTTTAGCAGTATGATCGACAGGTTTATGTTTAAAATATATTTTTCCGTGCTGCAATCTACCCTGGAGGGCCCCACGAATCCGGTCTTCCTTATTAGTGCCTCCATGTTTCAACTCCACAACAACAGGAAATACTTGTTTTTCTTCACTACGTTGCCGTATATACGGCATAACTTGATCCTCTAAGGATTTCTTCTCAATACCGATCTTCACTGGCTTATATGTTTCCCACACGTAGAAAACCCAATCAATTAATTCAGGAGCATTAAGTCGCGCTTCTCGAACAGATTGTAAATACCAGTTCCCCTCACTATCAATATCAGCAATTATTGTACCAGTATAATCCGGATCATTTTTAGCCCTAGCTTTAGAGTCAGCCACATCAATCGTAATATATCGATTCGTAGTACGTTTCAAAATTTCTGCCGGATCAAATTCTTTCTGTAACCACGCCAATTTAATTTCACGTTCAGCGTCAGTTAAAGGAGTATTAAGCATTTCCCGGTTATAAGTAGTATAACCAAGTAATCGCTGCTTCTTCTCTAAACTAACTTTCCGTTCTTTCGGATCGGCAATATCTTTATTAAATTCTAAAGCTTCCTTATCAGTATGAACGTATTTTGTCGGCCAGGTTATTCTTCCTTCATCATCAACTGCTTTTATGTCTCGAACTTTCCAGTCTACCTCATTTTTTGTTTTGTCTTCTAAATAAACAATCGAACCAGAAAAACTAATCCTATTGGCGAGTATTAAGAAATTACAATCAGGCGCGGACCCGGACAACATTTCATCAATAAATGTAGTAACTTCCAGTGTCATAGCCTCCGAAACAACAGTTTTCGAATTTTCAATATCATCCATGATAATCATGTCAGGCCTATAGCTATCATAAACCTCACCACGAATATTCATACCAGTCGAATATGCAATAACTTTAATTTTATTCGACGTAATAAATTCTTTAACAGATTTTTTCTTGGAAAATCTATGATTCTCCTCATCTATATCCATGTCCTTCTCAAAAAACAATTGACCAAAATCATCAATAATCTTTTGATTCGTCTGTAAAGCAAATGCTACATCGTATAAGTTCGAAGATGCTTTCCTCTGATCGTAACTAACCCAGATAATAAACTTCTTTCTTTCATAACAAATCATGTGAGCCAACCCAATCTTACCTAGAGAGGTTTTAGCAGACTCACGATACATAATCCACATAGCCCCAACCAGGTTGTCAAAATTTAAGTCCTGGTACATGTCACTATGGAAATCTGGCATCTCGAACAAGTGATAATGTGAAAAGTAATATAATGAAAAGAGCGCAATATTTTTTCTACATGCGTAAACTCGTTTTTCTTTATCTTCTAATATCTCCTCAAATAACTTACGAAAGTCTTCTTTATTGTCGGGGAAAATTTTCTTTTCGTTTGAGGAATTTATCAATTCGTTGTTTTTCTGCATTTGTTAGATTATCACTTTTATTAGCTAATTGACCTACCCTACTCTCAAGTTTTTTTATTTTGTAAGACAGATCGTCCGTAACATTTGATAATCCGCTAATAATTTTGCTTAATCCTACCGCTGTACTTGCACAAATTTTTTCTGGAGTCATGCACATCGTCGCAAAAAATTTTCTACGTTCCACTTCACCAAGTAAATCTCGTAGGTACTTCACGTCTTCTACTGCACGAGAGAAATCAATTGGTCCAGTTGGTTCATATTTTACGATTTCGCCTCCAGTTTTTTTAAGATCGTCCGGCATTTTTGCTTGAAACATGACTTCATTCATCATTACTCCAAAGAATTTTGTTTCTGTTATAGATTTTTTCTCTACCAATACTTCCATAAAATTTTTCTATAAAAAAAACGCCAAAAGGCGTATTAGAATGTGGTAACACCACAAACTAGATCAAAATTTTTAAACCATCTTTGTAAGAAATCAATAAGCATATACCTATATAAATTGATTATTTGTAAGTCGGCACGTTGGCGCCGACCTATGACCCTTTCTTACCTCCAAAAAGGAAAAAGATAAGTGGGCGCTTTTTTATTTTTGTGACAATATGTCAACATTTACATTATAGCATATATTTAAATTTTTGGAAAATTTTTTTATGTGGATAACTTTTCCTGGAGTGAAATATTGGGTGGGGCTAGTTTTTAGGTACAAAAAGGGGCCCTTAAATGAAATAAGGACCCCGATTTGAAATGATAAATATATGACGGTTACAGAGGTAACGATTTTAGTATAGCACGGATTAAGGGGGAGGGGAAGAGAGAGGCTTACTGAAATTATTAACCTGGCATAATACCCCACAGGTAACGGGTAGGGGTCACCCCGAACTTTGACATGTTTTTGAGTGTTAGCTAACATTAGCCCACCATGTCAATACGAACATAATACGAACTTACGTTTATTAATATACATTAATCCACCTATTGGGGTTTTTTAGCTAACCTTGGGCTATTTATGAGTTGTTACTTGTGGATAACTCACTATAATATGGATTGATATATTATGTTGCTTATTGGGGGGCTATATAATAGCACAAAGCGAGGTATCTGTCAAAGTGGCCTGAGGTTGAGGCCACTAATTTTGGTGGCTAAAAAAATATTTTTGACTAATAATGACTAAAGATTGTTAAGCACAAAGGGTTTGAAAAAAAAGCTCTAAATTGTTCGACCAACTGCCCTTTTATTTAATGTTGGCTAATTATGCTATTGACTTTTGCTTGTTTTCGTTCTATAATCTCCGTAATTTGTCAATTAAGCTACAGTGTAAAAACCCTTATCCTTCTTTAATATTAGTTAATATATATATATATATATATAAAATAGTAACCTAAATATATTAAGACTTTTTATGCGACCCTGTGATTATGGCTAACATTAGCACAAGCTGAGCCTAAAAAAGCAATGTAAATTTTAAAAGTGTTTGGAATATCGTTCAGCCTCAAGCCTTAATTTGCTATAACATTTAAATTATAATTAACTAACCCCTAAACAACTGCTAATATTGAACACTTGACAAGATAATTTTCGTATGCTATAGTTAAATAAGATAGGCCGAACGACAAAAAGAGGTTAAGCCATTTCACAAAAAAACGGCACAACAAAAATACTATGTTATAACTTATAAGTTACAGTATAAATATGACCTATAATATTACATATAAAATACCAAAATATAGACACGCTAGACAATCCTCCCAAACACTACGAAATTTATCCAAAAATGACCTCTCGGATTGGATTGCATGGATAAACTATAAAAGGGGAACTTACACCATATTTTAACTCCATTTCAGGAGATTTAAAACCGGCGGGCAGAAGTGGGGTATAAACTCCCCACTCACCCGCATATAATAAAATAACATTTAATCAAATGACAAAAAGTTATCAAATCAAAACTTATTTAATTGACTGCGTGGGTTATTCAGATGAGGATTTAAAAGGAGCTAATACAGACGAATTAGTCGAATTAGTCGAAAATGAAAAGGAATGCGCTGAATATTTAGAGGTGCCAATGTCTTATTTAAAATAAATAAATGGCGGGCAGTGAATAGATAACGACTTACTTATTCACTCCCGCATATATATATTATGAGTACAATTCAAAAACAAAACCAAATCAAATCATTTTACAAATTAAATAAACTAACTGCCCTGATACTGCTATTACTAGCCGGCGCGGTGGTGGTAATAAATTTATGGAGTTAACAAAAGAACAACACGCTAACAATGTAAAAAGTTTAATGTTAAACAAGACAGACGCGGTATATAATGCAATTTTAAGAGGTGATGACCCGCGCGACTGTAAAGAATTTCAACTTTATTTAAAGAAAACAAACGATTATTTGAATAAACATCAATTAATCAAAACCGATTAAACCCTAACACGGAGCAGTCCCAGACAATAAGCGACTGCTCAAGTTAGAGTTTAACTAATAATGCGAGCGTCGGCAGTACTCACATAAGTGAACAAACACCAGACCGCAAACAATTAAATGACAAAAGAAAAAAAGTATTTTATCGCTGATTTTTACACATCACCCGAGGAAATACAACAAAGAAAAGACCAAATTGATAGACAAATGGCAAGCGTGCTAAAAACAATCAAACAAGGCAAAATTTATGCCACAGTTACAAGTGTTAGCCGTTCGGGTATGTCAAGGCGAATTCTATTTTTTAGAGTTACCAAGGGCAGCATAGAACGAATAACACCCCAAATCGCGTGGTTATACGGAGCAGTTACACCTGGGAAATATAACCAAGGCGGAAAAGAACTAATTGAAGATGGTTTACAAGTTAGCGGTTGTGGTATGGATATGATTTTTCATACTCTATACAATTGTATGCCGAACAAGCAAGCAAGCAAATGGCGTCAAAATTATAAAACCTTATAAATTAAATTTAAGTATATGTTATTAGAAATTTTATTTACGGAGTTAAGACACGACAAAAACCTAAAATCTTTTTTAGGGGATATTGTTAAAAAAGTAAATGCAACAATAGAAATTAGGAACGAAGAGGATAAAATTGTCATAACAGGTGGCAGTAAAGATATAAAAGACACCCTAACAATATTTTACCGTAACATCTAAATTAACCCCTCACCCCGTGGCTATCACATAAAACTGGTAGCCACTAGCGAGTAGTTAATAAATTAAATATAATCAAATGGCAAATGACATTGACTTATGGCGCGATATTGAAGATGTAGAGAAACTTATAAGGTGGTCTATAAGAGATAAGGATAAAATACTAGAGAAACTTTATAGAAAAGAGCATAAAAAATTAATGAGTAATTTTCAAGCTGTTTACATTAATAGTTAACCCCTAACCCTCAACCACAAAGGCGACAAGCCATTTCTGCCCTTGTGGTTCTGGGCTAGTGATTAATAAATTAAACATAATCAAATGACTAATAAAACAGCTTTATGTGTTGCTTGCCTTGATGAATTTGAGCAAGACAGGGATTTGCAATTATGTGATAATTGCATAACTAAATATGATACCGACAAAATATGGAAAGACCACGACGAAAACAAAATTGATATTCTTGATGTTAACGAGAATATTCAATTATTAAATGAGTATATGTTAAATAACTAAACATAATCAAATGACTAAACAATCAATCAAAAAAAGACTTGCCTATTTAAGACAAGAGATTGAAGCCGAACGTATAAGCCAAGGCGAAATCCTTGAATTACAAGGCTTAGCCGAACACATAGACGCGGGCGACACTCTGCTTTTAGAGTGGGCTTTAGTCCCTGAGTTTAACGGATACTTAGATTAATTTAATAAATTAAACATAAAACTATGTCATCGACAAATCGTGGCTATGACCGCCATAAATCAGACTACTACATCACGCCCTTACAACCAATCAAGGAGTTTTTATCTGTATTTTTATTGGATGAAAATATAACGAGGCCAGACCGTTTAATTTGGCTTGACCCTTGCTCTGGTGGTGATAAAAATAATCCAATGAGTTACCCGACTGTTATTAAGGAAGAATTCGACCCGTTAATAATGACAATCGATATTCGGGAAGATAGTTTAGCTGAGTTAAAGGCTGATTATTTGCTAGAAGAAATCAAAGCGCCTAAGCCGGATATAATTATAACTAATCCGCCTTTTCATCTAGCTAAGGAAATTATAACTAAGGCGCTGGATGATGTTGGCAATGGTAGATATGTGATTATGCTTTTACGGCTTAATTTTTGGGGAAGTAAAGACCGCAATCAGTGGTTAAAGGATAATATGCCAAAGTATTGTTATATTCATGGCTTTCCTAGGATGTCTTTCACTAAAGACGGTGGCACTGACTCAATCGAGTATGCCCATTTTGTTTGGCAAAAGGGAACCAATAAAAATACAAAAATAATATTACTTTAACCCTTAACCCTCACCTAAGACGGCTAACAAGCCATTTCTACCGTCTTAGAGATGGGCTAGTGATTAATAAATTGCCCGCACATTTAAAATTTATGGATAAATTATTTATTATTGAATATTGCGATCAAGGCACTTCCTGGTATTGGGCAAAAAATAAAGAGGAAGCTAAAAAGCAAGCCTTAGAAACAGATGAAGCCACAGAATATGCCTTAGAAGAAGCAGAAATCTGGTGCATAGATGAAGCCATAAACAAACAAGAACTAAAAGAACGCCTTGACAGGTACATTAATAAACCATTAAATAAATAATAACAACACTCTTTTATTACTCCCACGCGTAAGCGTGGCACTACTAAAACACTGTTAACTTTACTTTAAGCGGGCAAGTAAAGCAGACAGTGTTTTTTTATTAAAAAATAACTCATTGAAATAAAAACAAAAATAAAAAATTAACAATTAAACAAAATGAAAAAACTTACAAAAATGCTATTTTCAAGCATTATCAAACAAAGTAAAAACGATTTGCCGTTTACAGCAAGAGAAGGGCAAATGGTTAAATGGTTTATAAAATTCCAAATCCTTACACTGGTTATTATATCAGCATGGATTTATCCATTAATCACGCTAAATAGCCACATAACAAGCTACAATCAATTAATTAAGGAGAATGTAAGCTTGCGGACTAAAAACAGCGTGGCGACCACCAAGAGAAGGATTTTAACACCAGAAATTCCGGGAATACAGGTAAAAAGCGTCAAAAAAACTCCTGATCAAGTAAAAGATGAAATTCAGTTAATTGCGGAGGAACATAACTTTCCCTGGATAGATTATCTTTTGCGGTTAGCCGGGTGTGAAAGTGAATTTAATTCAGAGGTGAGAGGTAAAATAGATAAAAGAGATAGAGGTGTTTTTCAGATTAATTCTTATTGGCATAGTGAAGTGTCAGACGAATGCGCGTTTAACGTCCGGTGTGCGACAGAGTGGACTATGTGGAGAATTGAGAGCGGACACCAAAACGAATGGATTTGTGACAAATTAATTTAATAATAATAAAACCATGCTTATCAAAACAGAATTAACCCGGGCCGCGATAGATCACATCTTATTATGGGCCACAGGTTATCGAAACAAATTTAGATGGACAAAACATGACACTAATTTAACAAACGTGCTTCACTTAATAAAGAAGCAAGTTGGTCGCAGGGCTTACAATAAGCAAAAAATTAAAGAGTTAATAGGTGATGATGTATCAAAAGAAAAACTACAGGAAATAATAAAAATAGTAGATGAGGCACCAATAACATTGCGATTAAAGAAATAGTTATTAAGGTTCCTCACAGCTTATCCACATTAAAAAATCAAGATCTTTACAAAAAAAACTAAACTATAATTTGTAAACTGTAGTTTGTTAAATGTTAGCACTTTTTTATAGTATTGCATTTTTAAAAGCTGTAAGCTATACTTTAATTAAGTTAATCCTCTATATGTTTGTCAACAGAGTTTAATAACTCACCCCTATTAAAAAACCGGATAATATCAGTTAGACATTCATGCCTTTATATTACTAAGCCTTATATAAAAGCACGACAAACTATGGATTTCAGCTGATTTTTATCCGGTTTTTTAATAGGAGTGCGCTAATTAATATTTTATGCTAACGAATGCACTCGTCCAAGGGGCGACTAAAAATAGTATTTTAATTGCTAATTATATGATAGAGCAAGCCACAATTGACGGTAAACACTTCGCCTATAGCGAGAAAGAAAAAATGCTTTACTGTTATGATGGTAAGATTTATATACCATTCGAAGGGATCGATCTTGATCAGTTTTTCCACGATTTTATGGTTCAATACAACGCCACCGAAATGTGGAAATCGTCAAGACTTGCAGAATTTGAGCGAGCAATTAAAGTAAATAAATTAGTCCCTCGAGTAGAGATGGACGATTACAATGATCAGATTTGTTTTAAGAACGGAGTGCTAGACATGAAGACAATGGAATTTAAAAATCATAGTAGTTCACTATATTTCTCAACATTTGTAGATGTAGATTACGACCCGAAAGTAGGTTCCGAACCAGTAGCATTTTTAACCACAATGGAAAAAATCTTTTTCAATACTAAAACCGGAAAACCAGACTATGACACAATCGATCTTATAAAATGTATAGGTGGCTCCCTCATCTTTCCTAAAAATAAATTAAAACAATTGTTTATTTTCTTAGGTGGTGGTTCGAATGGTAAATCTGTAATAATGAATACATTTGCGATGTTTTTTTCAACCGACCACACCACTTATTTATCTCTCGAGGAGCTGTCAACTAAAAACAAAGAAAGGTCACGGTTGCTAAAGTCTCGTATCAATTTTTGTTCAGAGGAAAAAGGTGGAACTATTAATTCAGAAGAAATCAAACGGATTGTTTATGGCGAGGGTATAACAATTGGACGGATGTATAAAGAGGCGGTTGAATTTATCCCTAAGACTAAAATTGTTGTGGCCGCTAATTCAAAACCATATTTTAAAGATACTAGTTATGGATTAGAGCGACGACTTACAATCGTAAACTTCGACAATTTATTTCTGCAAACTGCTAAGTTTAAAAAAACTAAAGACGCGGAGAAGCAAGGTATATTTTTAGCAGAAGATGATGATGATTTAATGGCTAAAATAAGAAAAGAACGTACACAAATTTTAAACTTTTTCCTAAAAGGATTGAAAATATTAGTAGATCGTAAATGGGAAATGCCTGAAAGTGTTGCTGTTAAAGAGGCTAAAGAAGAATATATTGAGGGTAATGACACAGTTGGAACTTGGTTGAAAGATAATTATGAAGTTGATGTTAGTGGAGAATCAAAGATATTAGCCTCTGATATTCTAGTAAACTACAGGACTTGGTACCAGGATAATGTAAGCACTCGATCATTAAACTTTGCAGTTAATACAATGGGTACAAGAATTAATGAAATTTTCAGATTAAAGCCAATCCGTAAAGCAGTAAATGGTAAGAGATTGGCGCATTATACATTAATGAAAAAAATATATGTTACTGACGACGATACAACAGAAGAGCCAGGAGATGGAAGTGAGCTACCGGTGGGCGATCTTGTGCAGGGCTCGTTATCTATACCAGAAAATCAAGGAGAGCCTACCACCAAGAGAAGTGAATCGGGAGAAGGAAATCAAGAGGTTGAGGAGAATAGCCAAGAAAGAACTCAGTAAGTGGCAACATTTACGCCTAGAAGCTGATACAAAAGACCTGTGGTTTATAGATGATCAAACATTGATATGGTTGGAAAGGTTTAATAAATGTGAGAAGACACTAGCTTATTATAGACGGCTTAAAAAAGCTGATAAAGACGAAAAAGAGGGTAAAGTAGTTACCAGACCGGTTGAATATGATATTGAGAGGCTGAAAGAGACACCAATTGTAGATATAGTTAAGCATTATGGCTTCAACGTTAAAATGTCCGGTGTCGGGCGTGGGTACATTAAATTAAGGCAAGAGAAAACCGCCTCATGTTGCTTAACAGTTGATAAAAATACATTTCACGACTTTGGATCCGGTGAACACGGCGACGTAATCGATTTCGTAGCCAAACAAGAAAACTGTGGATTTCAAGAGGCATGTAAAAGATTAACATTAATGGGATATTGATATGACTAAAGAAAAAGGTGTAATTCTGATAATATTTATAGTTTGTATATACTTTGGATTAAAATACGACAGTCATTTAGCAACTATTGGAGCATTAATATCGTTATTATTATTAATATAAAATTTTATGCAAGTAATTTTATTCGACACAGAAACAACAGGTCTAAAAAACCCTCGACTGGTCCAACTAGCTTGGAAGTCAGAGAATAAGGACGTTAATCAAATGTTTTTTAAACCACCAGTACCAATTGAATTTGGTGCAATGGCTGTTCATCATATTACTAACGAAGACGTAGAAAAAGCCCCAATATTTGATGATGAGTTAAGGAAATTTTGGCAAAAAAAACTTAAAGATGTTGTTGCCGTTGCTCACAATCTACCGTTTGATGTTGGTGTTATGAGAAACGAAGGCGTGATAATTAATGGTGGAATATGTACCTTAAAAGTTGCTCGGTTTTTATTTCCAAATGAAGAACAACACAAAATGCAATACTTGAGATATAGTTTAAAGTTAAAAGTAGATCGTGAAGCCGTCGCGCATGATGCCAAGGGCGACGTAATGGTTTTAGACGCTTTATTTAATAAGCTCTATGTAGTAATAGCGGAAAGGATGAGTTCACCTACTTTTGATGATATAATTGAAGAAATGATTAAAATCACCGGACAACCATCAATCCTAAATAAAATTAGTTTTGGTAAGCACCGCGGAAAAACAATTAAAGAAATTATAGCCACAGATTCTAGTTATATTGATTGGCTGCTTAAACAACCAACACTTGATAATGATTTAAAATATTCAATTAATTATCATAAAAAAAATGCGTGATTTATTTAGAACAGAAGGATTGAAAATATCCTATATAAAGGAATACATTGACCGGCGTAACCATCTTATAGGATTGGTAATAATAGCTTTATTTATTTTTGCAGCAGTATTTTTATGCTCAAACCTTCTAGTATTAAGAGGAAAAGTTCTTGAGCGATCAGAGAAAGAATGTGTAAGCGCAAGCGCTATTAGTAGCTGGGAGAACAGTCTAAACATCGCTAACCAAATCTGTGTCGAATCTCAAGGAAATTATATTTTAGATCTCAAAACTAATTATGATGCTCAAATAGGTAATCTTGAATCAGATGTCAAATATTGGAAGGACGCGTATATGTGGTTAAAATTTCAAAATAAAGAAGAAGAATAACATTAATTATAAATAAATATATGGATAAATATTTTTGGATTTGTCCAAACTGTAATACATGGAATAGGAAGGTAACTGCGACTGAAACACAGGCAACAAATTTTACTGGTGCTGAATGTGAACATTGTGATTATAGACCAGATAATTATACATATTAAAAAAGGAAACAAAAATTGAAGAAATGTGAAAACTGTGCCAGAAGAATCTGGCTAGTAACAAAATGGGGCTGTACTGTCTATCGAATACAGGTATTTAAAAAGAACCCTGTATTATGCAGGGAACACAAAAAAGCTTAGGGGAGGGCTTTAATTCTCCCCTATCTAAATTAAAATTATGAAAATTTATAAAACACAAAAAGAAGTAGAAAAAGACATTAAAAATGGAGTGTTAGCTATCGAGGGAGATGTTAAATTTGAATGTTCAATTTACATCAGTGCTTCAATTAAGGTAACCGCTGGGGACATTAACGCTTTGGACATTAACGCTTGGAACATTAACGCTTGGAACATTAACGCTGGGAACATTGACGCTTGGAACATTAACGCTGGGAACATTGACGCTGGGAACATTGACGCTAGGAACATTTTATATTACGCCTTTTGTGGAGTGTATGATTCTATCAGATGTTTATCTATTAAAGCTAAAAGAGAATCTCACAGCGAGCCAGTTTGTCTTGATGGTAAATTAGAAATAAAAGACGAAGAAGAAAAAGTAACTATTAAAATATCTAAGAAATCCTTAGAAGCTTTAAAAGAAAGTGGTATAGAGATAATTGAATAGGTTGCCAGAGTCGATGCTAGGTGAGACTTAAAATAATCCTAGCTACAACTTTGTTTATTACATTCTAGTAATATTGAGGACAGCGTAAAATGTTGCTGTTGCGGGAGGTGGATTGGTTGCGTCTCCCTAAGACTTACATCGGCTTAAAGTCCGTGGCGAATCCTCTAACCAAGAGTTTGAACCCTAAAGGATATTACTAGAATGTAGTAAACAAACCCCTACTAAATAATTATTAATATAAAAGAGATGAAAAAACATCTATGGACACTTATATATACCGACACAGATAGGGTTAGGGCTGCTTCTTTTAATATAACTGGTGTTAATAGTAGTTTTATTCCTGTGTTTTTTACCAGAAGAGATGCTGTTACTTTTTATAAAAAGTCTTTTAAAGAAGTTGAGACTACCTTGAAAATAACTAAGATAACCTTGTTAGAAACTAAATAACCCTAAGCACTACTAATATGAATAAACTAACCCATGACTAATTAATATAATAAATAACAAAAATGAAAAAAGTAATTTTCACAATCTGCATCGCCTTTCTATTGTTTGGTGGTGTAGCAAGTGCGGCAACATTGCCTATCGGAGACCTATCTGGTTTCTTTGTAATGATTCCAAGAATCAGTACTTATAATTATTACATGTCTCAAGACGGTAATGATGTATCAATGAACTTTCTAACAAACTTCAAGACTGAAGGACATGTTATGATTGTTGATACGGACACAGGTATTGATCAAATGTATTACGAAGGAGCTGAAAGTGTTTTTCACACAATGAGCATTACACTACCATCAGGTAATTATGAAATGTTTGCAGTAACCGAGGGAAGACACGGGCTATTAACAGGTGATGTTATTCCATTCACTATTGATTAGTGTATGTCTGCCCCTGTTTTTCTGGGGGCAGGAATATGCCAAGCAACAAACTGTGGATAACTAAACTATAGTACAGAAAGTGTCTAAAATTACACTATTTATAAGGGTCTTGTATAATTTTAGTTAGTATGCTACAATAAAAAAAAAGGAAATTTAAATAATTAATAAATAAGTATGCTTTTAGCAGAAATCAAAAAATTGAATAAAAACATCAAGTTAGAGGATGTGGCACAATTATCAGGCTTGTCAGCAGTTCGTCTTTATGAAATTAATAAACGTCCAGAACAAAAGACTTTGAAATTAATGACGATGGAACGAATTTACAGTGCTACGTATAAACTATGTGGGGCTGGATTAACACCGGATAAATATTTAATTGGAGTCGTATTACCGTTTAAAAAATAATATAAAATTTTATGAGTGAAGAACAACAAGATGGTGAAAAATGGGAAGAGGTTAGCTCTGACTTAGGACGCACTATCCGTTGGCGAGAAGTCGCTAAAGATGATAAAGAAGCTGAAAAGACTATCTTTATCGGGACCGAAGTTGTCGGTATTTATACCGAGAAGAGAGAAAATATTGGCGAAAATAGCGCCACTATTTATCAAGTTAATACAATTGAGCATGGTATGTTGAATATCTGGTCAACCACAGTATTAGCTGATAAGATGAAGAGAATTTTCGAAGGCAACGAAGTACGAATCACAATGAAAGGCGAACAGAAGCCTAAAGCCGGTGGTAAAGCTTATATGCTTTTCGACGTTTTCCAACGTCCGCCATCAGCAGAATTAGTTGCTCAGTTAGGAGTTGAAAAAAAGGAAGAAGAAAAAGAGGAAGAAAAAGAGGAGGAATCAACTGATGAAGAGGTAGATCCTAAATTTGATTAAGTTTTCCTTAATGAATTGTTACCCTCTCCTTAGTTTCTAGCACTAGGGAGGGGTAACATATATTGTTTATTGAAGCGGGTAGGCGGAAAATTATTGGTGTGTGTACGGGCATGTATACGCATTTACCTGCCCGCTTTAATAAATAATCTCTTATATGATTTATACAAAATTAAGTGCAAAAAAATCACGTACAATCGGTACCCTTGATTCGCACGGTAAAACAAGATTTAAGAAGATCGAGTTTCAAGCCGACGTTGAGTTAGACGAAAGTGACGATCCTGCAACCTGTAGGCAAGAACTCTCAACATTTATAGATAATTATTTAAGTGAGGAAGCTGCTAAAGCTTCTAAAAAATAATATGAAAATTTTAAACGCAATAATCAAAAACTACAAAGCGATTCATCGTATTGAAATCACTCCAAAAGGAACGATTACTGTAATTTCTGGTAACAATTCTCAAGGAAAATCTTCAGCGATTGAAGCGTTGGTCACGACCCTAGCTGGTAAGGAGCATGGAAAAGGAGCTCCTGTACGAACAGGTTCAGACGGTGCTATCATTGAGATCGATCTTGGTGACAGGATGGTTAAAAGAACTATTAAAGGTGGTAAAGATGAACTCGAGGTATCCACTAAAGAAGGTCATGTTGTTAAACGTCCACGTAGTGGCTTGGACGAATTAATGGACAAGCGTAAGTTTGACGTGATGAGTTTTATTACTGGTAAACCAAAAGAGCAAAGAGCTTTGTTAATGGAGTTGGCCGGTTTATCTTTTGATCAACTCGATCAAACAAAAAATGTTGTTTATAATAATCGAACTTCAGTTGGTAGAGAGAGAGACCTTTTAAAAGGACAACTTAACGGATATATAAAACATAATGATGCCCCAGAAAAATTAGTAGATACTCAGGAGATTTTGGAGGAGATTAAGAAAGCTAATAATCACAATAGTGATATTCGTGGTTCAGTTATGGAAATAACAAATTCAGAAGACAGATTATTAAGACTAGGTAATGAAATTGAACAAGTTAATCAGGAACTTGAAAGGTTAGATGAAAAACGAGAGCAGTTAGCATCTAATTATGAAAAAGCTCATAAATTTAACAATAATCTAAAAGAAAAAACTAAAGACTTAAAAGAAATCGACACCACTGATCTCGAGAAACAACTCGACGGAGCCGAAGGATCTAATGATTCTTTCCGGGCGGCGCAAAAACGAAATGAAGTTCTTGGTGAACTTGAAGAAAAACAAAAAGAATATGATGGTAAAACTGGTGAGATCGAAAAAATGGAAGAAGATAAAATTAAACAGTTGAAGGAAGCTAAATTCCCAATCGAAGGATTATCTCTGACTGATGAAGGTGTTATTTACAATAATTTACCGTTAGAAGATGAGAGTCGATCTAATAAGTTGAAAGTTGCGCTCGCTATCGCAATGTCATTACCAACTGAATTGAAAGTAATTATTCTTGACGATGCGGAAGTACTTGACGATGATAATATGAAAATTGTAGATGAGATGATGGCCGCGAATAATTATCAAGCTATAATTGCCCGGAGACAAGATCCGGATGAAAATACTTATACTATAAAGGAGGGCTTAGTTGTATGAAATTAAATAATGATAACTATCATACACTTGAGAGTAGATACCTAACCGGTTCTCGGATAGGCGATTTCCTCAAGTGCAAAAGATATTTCCACGATCGTCACATCTCTGGTGAGCGCAGGAACATTATCACAGACGCTCTTATTACTGGAAGCGCAGTTGATACCTGGCTCACTAGAGGTGAAGACGCATTTAAAAGAGAGTTCTTAGCCGTACCTAGGCGTAGTAAAGTAAATCCACCTGTAGGGTATACAGAGATCACAAACACTATGTTTGATGAGATTGTAGCGATTTGTAGTGTGGCCGAGAAACAACCAGCTTTTCAAGAATTAAAGGATCACAGGGCTCAAGAAATTATTTATTTCGATGAAGATTTCGGTAAACATTTTTGTGGCCTATCATTTATTCCTGATTGGTACAAAATTGAAGGCGACACCTGTATAATCACAGATCTTAAAACAGCGGCCGACGCTAACGAACGACAATATTTTTGGCACTGTTTGAAATTTAGATACTTCGAACAAATGGCTGTAGCGACTATTATTCTTCGTAAACTACACCCAGAAATTAAGAAATTTGTTTATAGACATTTTGTACTCGAGAAAAATCCAAATGTTGTACCAATTCCTTACACTTATTTCTTAGATAATGATCGGGTTGAGGTATGCGCTAATATAATTAAAAATGAAGTTATCCCTATGATAGCTTCAGAAGTAGAATTTAAATCTAAGGAGGTTGAGTGGCGCGGTGCGCCTAGTATCGGGTCCTTAGACAATGATTGGGATGAATAATCATCATGACGACATGGCCGATGCCTTTAGGTATCGCATAATAAATTTTAAACCAGAGAATTGGTATCAGAAACTTTGGTGTATAATAAAGCGCATAATGTTAATAAAGATATGTTAGGGAATGACAAAACAATATTCAAAATATTATCAGAACGTTTTAATGCTTTAAGGCCAATATTTTTTGGGCAAGATAGATGGAAAGAGTACAAACAAGTTTTTGACGTCCATAATAAGTTGTCTAAGAAAAAACTATCTCAAGTAGATTTTAGATATAATATAAGTTTACTTTCAAGAACGCTTTATGCTTTCGAAAACGGAGTAAACATTAACGACTTAGAACATGACCACATCCCTGAAGAAACAAGTGGCGGGCTCCCACTATAAAAATATGAAGATTCAGCCGGTAGAATTTTGCCATGCTAACAAGATCCCTTTTATCGAGGGGTGTGTTATTAAGTATATTTGCCGGTGGCGCGATAAAGGTAGAATCAGTGATCTTGCGAAAGCTAAGCATTTTATAGAAATATTAATCGACTTAGAAAAAGAAAACTATACAAAAGAAACCGATATTGAAAGAGATTATGAGCTCCTTTTTGGTGGTAAAAGAGATCCAATAATTACTAGTTTTTAAATATGCTTGATCCATTACCAATAGGCCAAAAAGAAGAACACGACACATTAAAATGTGAGCTTTGCGGCCAGTATTTTAGTGAACTTAGTCCTGATGAATGCCTTGATTTCGAAAATATAGATGAAACCGGGGCTTGTATTTATTGTGATAAAAATAGAGATAATGAAATTATATCAACATCAACAGAAGATAATCGATGATAATCCAGACAAAATAGGTCTCTTCCTAGGCACAGGAACTGGAAAAACGCTCACAGCAATCAGATTAGCAGAAAAAAAAGGACTGGACACTATAGTTATATGCCCGAAATCCCTCCAAGAGAATTGGCAAAATGAGTTGGATAAATTTAGTTCTAGTGATATTAAGTTCCTTATTATAAGTAAAGAGAATTTTAAAAAAGATTTGAAAGAGTTACCCGGGTACGAGACATTAATTTGGGACGAAGCTCACTATGCGTCCGGATTAAAAAGCCAGATACACAAATCAACAATTAGCTACATAAGGAGGTGGAACGTGAAGAATATATACTTACTTACCGCAACCCCATATATGGCTAACTGTTGGAGTGTGTTCGCTCTAGGCAAGTTATTAGGAAGAGATTGGAAATGGTACAAATGGAATAAAACTTTTTTTCATCAATTCAGACTAGGAAAAAAACCACCAAAAGGAGTAAAAGACAGACGTCGAATGATTTGGAAGCAAAAAGATGGTATTGAGAAAAGTATTGCCAATATAGTTAATAAAATAGGTGTCACAGCACGTCTTGAAGATCTATTCGATGTGCCTGATCAAATATTTTTACATGAATTTTTCACCCTTACAAAAGAACAGGAAAAAGCAATGGAATCCGTCATTGAAACGCACCCTATTGTCGAGTTCACCAAGTATCACCAGATATGCGGTGGTTCACTCAAAGGGGACGGATATATTCCGGATCAATTCTATAGATCCGAAAAGTTGTCGCGTACACTTGATTTGGTTAAAGAGAATAAAAAAATAGCTATAATTTGTAGATATAATAATGAATTAAAAATGATATATGATTTACTTCACAAAAACTGGTCGTATAATAATAATACCAAGTGTCCTTCCAACATTTTCGTCATCAACGGGAAAACGAAAGATAAAGACAGTATCATTTTTAACGCGGAAAGAGCTGAAGAGTCTGTTATCTTGATCAATGCAGCTTGCTCAGAAGGTTATAATTTGCCTTCATTTCCGATAATGGTATTCTACAGCCTTGATTTTAGTTTAAAAAACTACATTCAGATGCTTGGCCGTATTCAGCGCGCTAATCATTTAAAAAAGAATGTTTATATTCACATGACTACTAGTAATACAATTGATGAAAATATTTATCAATGTATTATGAATAAACAAGATTTTCATATCGAAATTTATGCCAAGACTAAACAAACGAAGGGACTTTGAAGCAAAAATTACACCAAAAATTGAACGTTGGTTAAAGTATTATGGTAGAAGAGTTAGTCCAACAAAAAACCTTGGCCCAATTGAGGTCAAAGTTTCTTATGATAGAAGATTTAATATAAATAGTAATGTCGGTGGAAAAAGAATACACCAATTGAAAGCGTTAGTTGCTATCGAAGAAGAAAAGGTAGTAGTTTATAAAATTCCTGATGAAGATAGGAGACGTAAGCCATGGGATATTGATTGCTATACAAACTCTAAACCGGCTTATGCTTTAATGTGGCACCGTACCGGTAATAAAGTTTTCTATTTAATCAATCCACTCTATTTTAAAATATTACTTGATAGAAAAGCTACTAGCATAACAGAGGAAGAAGCCGCAGAAAATTGTATTATGATTTGTCACTTAAGAACTTAATCGTAGGTTTGAACTCCAAAACCAAATAATTCGAATAGCATAAATATTGCTTGATTATCTAAATCTTCACCTGATTCTGACATTTCAACCAAAGTACTAATAATTAATGGTCTCATTCTTTCTTTAACCTCTTGTCCAACATCGAGTGGATCACCTTTATAATCTACTCCGGATAACATGTTGGCCATGAAAGATGTCATCGGCGCTAGTTTATTTCTACCAAACCTCGCGAGCAATGTTAACCTAGTAGTCGGTTTATAACCGGTTCCTAATGTATATACTTTTCCAGTGGTTGAACTTTTTGTAGTACCGGTTAGCAACCTGGCCAATAAAACTGCATAAGTACCATTACCACCAGTAAAATCTATTCTTGTTTTTCCTGATTTTACTTTACCGAAATCAGAGCTCGTTGGATCTGTTTCAACATCATGTCCCATAGCCCGGGCTAATCCGAGTGCTGTGACAGTCATAGCAAGACTACCAATTAATTGCCTGAACTGCGCTTTCCGCGCAGTTTTACTTATTTTAGGATCTAAAAAATTCCTAGGATTAAACATTTCTACAGTAGCAGTAATTTTACGAGGTGAGAATAATCCTACATTTAATATCGGAGCAACATTACCAAATCTATCTTTTTTCCCTAGTCTTCCCCTACCACTAAAATTATTAACTACATCAGCAAGATCGTCTAGCGTTGAACTACCTTTACTAATATTCTCTCCAGCCATCTCAGCTTGCTTCATAAGAGATCTAAACCGATCGAACCTGACCTTATTCAAAAAACCTACGAATGCTCTCATAGACCCCCTAAATACAGGTAATTTATCGATTAAACTTGACTGAAAGGCTTCCTCACGCTCTGAAAGCTTAGTTCCTATCTTAGTTATACCTAATTTTGCTGTTTTTGCTTTTTCATAATCAGGGTGGCCAAGAATACTAGCTAATGATTTTTGGTAACTATCCTCACTCAAAAAGAAACGAAGTCCATCTGGAAAATCTTTCCAAAATTCTTTTGTACTCATCATACCCCAACCTTGTCTAAAATACATTGAGACATCGAAGGATGACATTAATGTTTTAGCTAGATTTCCTACATTAGTAAAAAAATTTAGAGGTTTAAAATCTGACGGACTAATACTATTTTTATATTCAGCAAATTCGATTAAAGACATTCCGTAATCAGTTTCAGCAGCTTTTTTTTCAGCCTTCCCAAGTTTTGGATCAATAGATTTAATTCTTAACTCTTCTGACCGCTTAGCTAGTCTTGAAATTTCTTTAGCTTCTTCGAGTGTTACATCGATGCCAAGTTTTGAGGCAACTAAATCCTCTAAAAAAGCTGCTTCCTCTGCCGGATTTAAAGCTTTATCAAGTCTGTTAATTTTTGAAATAACATCTCTTCGAGCCGTCTCTTTAAGGTTACCAATCTTTTTGGCCCAAGTAATCATACCAGCTTTTTGGTTCTTCAAAAGTAATTTACTTTCAAATAAAGCATTCACTTTCTTGGCATTCTCTTCTCCAAGAGATTTAGCAAAAAAAGCTCGTCTTTGTTTACTGGTCATGCCGGCAAGTTTTTCCGGATTTATTTCACCACTTTTTAATTTTTCTACAAAATCTTTTGCAAGATTCTTGTTCAAGCACCAAGCCATATTAGCATTTTATTGAGTTAATGAAGTTACTCCAGTCATGTTTGTCTGGTTTTTTAATACTCTTTTTAATATCTTTTGTAATTTTTTCTTTGGTTCGTCTGATTGATTTACCTTTCTTTGTGATCGCTTTTTCTCTGATTCTGATTATCTCTTCGATATGTTTAACCGGTGAAGCTTTATCTAATTCGGTTAAGATACTTAATTCTTGACCTAACCTTGTAGATCGTAATGAAGCTAATTTTAACGCTAAGTTAACATCACCTTTAGCTAAATTATTCATAGCCACAAGTATAGAATTATTCACAACACCTTTTGGCGCATCAATATTTCCCTTTAAAACTTCTAATGCTTCATCAGGATTTTTCAAAACATACTCACTGGCCATAGCAATATTTTCAGCTTTATTCATTTCTTTAAAAGTAGATAATCCAAGTCTCTCAATATCTTCTGGTGAAGTTTTACCAAGTGAATTTTTGATTCTTGCTTCCAATCGACTGACTTTTTCTTTACCAGCTCCAACTGGCAATTGTTCGCGAGGAACTTCTTCAACTTTAACTTTACCCTTATGTTTCACCTCAACTTTTTTATCCCATAGTTGTTTAAGTTGGGATTTAGTTTTGATAGCTGATTGTTCTCTTTTTTGTATTTTTAACGCTTCTTCTATCGAAACAACTTTTATAACTTTTGCATCTTTTGGAGATGATATAAATATTTCGTTTCCAAAGCCCCTTGTAGCTATTTCTAAATTTTTATCAGCAACTTTTGATGTATCTATTATAGCAACAAATTTTCTATCACCAGATAATACACCCTTTTCCAGCCATTCATCTAAACTTTTTGTAACCATTAATCCAGCACCGCCACCTTTTTCTTCAAACATTTTCCTTTGTGTATCAATATATTTTGTTATTTCATCTTTTGTTTTTATACCACGTTCTCTAAATATCTTTGTATCTTTTGATAATTGCTCTTCAAATTGTTTTTTAGTTAAAACTTTTTTTGTTACTACTTTAGACACAGTATCTTCTGGTATAATGTCTGTTCTTATTTTAAAATTAGGGTTGTCAGTTATATGAAATTTTAATCCAGTTTTACCAGATAAAAAGTCATTATTAAACTCATCAAAACTCTTACCTTCTGCTTTAGCTTTGGATATATCACTGGCTATGTCATCTACTTTAGTTGCTCCTTTATCCCATAGTTGTTTAAGTTGTGGTTTGAATATTTTATCAGACCATTCTTTTTTTGACTTAAATTCTTGTGGAGTGAAATCACTAAAAGAAAACTTTTCACCAGCATCTATTTTTTGTTGTTTATAAATTTCTAAAGCATCCCTGTCTATATTGTTAACCCAATCCTCAAAACTATCACCTCTTGCCTTGGCTTTGGTTATTTCTTTAGTTAAGGGGTCTATTTCTTTCGCTACTGCTTTAGTTATAGGTTGAACAGCTGGCTTACCAATTGCTCGTTTTGGTCTCATAACAAGGTCATCACCTTGGAATTTAGCAACCATTTCTGCTCCTGTGGCATCCCTAGTGGTCATAATAAGGTCAGTTGTTTCCTTTGATAGCTGTCCTTCAGGTAAAGCCTTCTGAGACGGAAATCTCTTTTTATAGCCCTTAATAATAATATCTTTAGTTTTTGGCTGAACTTTTATTTTAAGGTCAGGACCAATTGGTATCTCAAGCTCTCTAGTAACACCTTTAAATTTTACCCCCTTTGGCAGCACCTTCTTTACCTCTCCTACTTTTTTAAATTTAATAGCTTCCTTTACAATTTTAATTCCCTTTAGACCAACGCCAACCTCAAACGCTGGATCTCCAAATAAATTAAAAAATCCAAGCGTGGCCAATGTAACCACATTTGGAATGGTTGGTATATAGTTACCTTTTTCATCTTTTCTTGAAGTTTTTTCTAAGAATTGCTGCGCGGCCTGTTCCACTCCTTCATCGAACTCAGATTCTCCCTTAAAAAGTCTTTTAGCCATTTGAAAACTTTCTTCCGCCGCCTCGCTTGGGGTAACTCCCCCTGGTACTGCCGCAAAAAGAACTGATGGTGAAGCTAACTGTGTAGTTCCCCTCAGAATACCAAAACCTCTGCTCAAACCTTTCCCAGCAGTTTCGCCCAATGTTCTTAAGTAGCTAACTCTCTCTGGATCAAACGATTTTAAAACATCTTGTGGCGCACCGCGCCTTCTCAACGTCTTAAATAATTCTTTATCAACATTTTGTTGTTCAGACGCTTCTAAGCCAAACGCCCTCTCAGACATTTGCTTATTAAAAGCTTCCCAAGCAGGAGGGGCTTGAGTTGGTGCTTTACTTTCTATTTGTTTATTGAATTCTTCCCAAGTTGCCATTTATTTTTCTTTAGCTCTACCAAAGGCTCCGGAAGTATCAAACTCTCCATTAGAGAATGGAATACCACCGCCTAGGGCACCATTAATAGCGTCATTTGATGCTTCTGGGAACCTGGCTTTTATATTATCAAAAGCAGTACTCCAGACGACACCACCATCTTCTTTATCAAGTTCAATTATCATTTCAGCAACAGCTTCTCTAAATTTTTGAATGTCTTTATCATCACCACTATCTCCCGAGCCACTAGTCTCTCTCTTATTAATTGTACTTCTCACGTTAGCGATGTCAACCATTGCTTTCTCAATTTTTAAGTCATCAATTATTTCACCCTTAGCTTTTTCGTCTTCTAAACTGGAGTAAAACGCCTCAAAAGTGCCAAATTCTAAGCCCGCCTCATATTCTAGCTTCATTATTTCCTCATCTGTTAGGCCGTCTATTGAGATCCCTGAATTAGCCATTCTCGTTATATTCTTTAAAGTTCTTTCACGATCATCTTTCTCAACTTGATAATCAAATTTCTCTGCCACTAAAGCTTGATTCCTATTTAGTCGAGCTTCACCAATATTGAATTTATCAATGTCGAATCCTAGTCTTGCCCCAAGTCTCTCTTCTTGTGATAAGTCAATAAATTCTTGGATCTGATCTTGTCTTTGCTCTCTTTGCCTATCAAAATATTTAGTGTCTAAATCCTCGATCTGAGTCATGTATTCCTTTAATAATTTGATATTATCATCACGAGAAGCGCGTTGAGCTTTACTGATAAGATCTTGTTTTTGAGACAATAAACTATTTAATTCAGCTTTTCTTTGAAGATCTCTTGTCTTAGTTTGTTCTATTCCAAATGCAGTACCAGCCTGACCTGTTCTGAATTGAATAGCTTTTTCAGTTGACTTATCAGCTTCTTGTGCTTTAAGTGCCGCTTCTTTTGATGCTTCAAAATCAGCTGTTATACCTTGAATTAATGCGTCGGTTTGTTCTTTGATTACTGCTTGCTCAGCTGTTAATAAACCTCTTGCCTCTGCTACAGCTGTATCAAGACCTCTAGCTTCTTCAAAAACTTTATCTCCTGAAATAATATCTGGAGTTGTGTCTGATACAAAATCTGTAGATTCAGTTACTTGTCCTTCTCTGGTTAATTTTTGCATTTGAGTGTGGTCAGTTGGATCAACAGATGTTGTATCACCTGTCTTAGGATTGGTAAAAACGATCTTCGCGGCCTCCGGTGCGGTTGGTTTTACTCCAAACCCTTTCGGTCTTTGAACAAATTTTTGGAAACCAGTTCCGTCAGAGAAAAGTTCTCCACCGTTAACAAGTTTGCTGTTTAAAGCATTAAAGCCTTGAGTTTTTAAATTCTCCGCATTTAATCCGCCACTAATAACGTTACCCAAGCTATCACGACCAGTGAAATTCTCAGTATTTATAGTGGCATCAGTTTTTGGATTTCTAAACAATCCTTTGGCAAAATTTTCAGGCATATTTTTATTTTATATTATATTTTTGATAAATTTTTCAGCTGGTAATAGGAATAATTGATGTTCATGATAAGCATATCTAATCAATTCATAATTCACATTTTGTTTGTCAGATGATATTTGAATAGATACATTATAAAATTGTATATTTGCTTTTAGCGGAATAATATATATGTATTTATCTAAACCTGCAAGGTCTTCATTTGATCCAAATCTTCTTGATCCAAATGGTGAACTGCCAAACATAGTATATTCATCTTTCTTCAAAATATGTCCAATATCTTCCTCAGCTGATATATCAATTTCAGTTTGCCCACTAAATCCATCATCGTCATAAAGCACAGTAATTGTACCTTCAAAGTTGTCTGATAACTTTAGTTCAAGAGCTATAGAATCTATAGTTTTTTGAAGCGTCGGTTCACCAAAGTCTTCAGAATGTGTTCTAAGGATTGTTGTGTAAGCACTACTATTATCAAGCAAATCACTTTGTAATTCGAATGTATTCGGTGTGATTGATGAGTGCCAACGTAATTTATTTTCAATAATTGTCCAATCGCCTACGCTCCAACCGATATATGGCGCATGCCAAATCTTACGAATCAAATCATAAACTATTACAACATCGTTATAATTACTGTTAGAATCTCGCTTAAAAGCGTAATAAACCTTTGATTTATAGACTATTCCAGCTGCTTCATCATGCACTCCAGCCTTAAAAGTAGGTGAGATAGGGTCAGAAATAGATAATAATTGAGGGTAATCGATGTCTTTTTCACGTGTTAAATGTATTAATTCCTTATCTTCTGTTACGAATATAATGCCATTAGGTGAATGAAAAGTAGATTTTTGACCTATGGCACCAGTCGTAGTAGAACGGTCATCAGCTGGCTTCAAATCAGCATAAAATGGTACATCTACACGTGTTCCAGTTTGAGTAAACTCGAGTATTTTAATTTTTCTCTTTTTGAAAATATATAAACTTTTTTCATCATTACCGTAAGCAGTGATAGGACCACCTTGCTCAATCTCTTTTGCCCCACCATCACCATCGTTTGAACCAGTTGTCCAATCATCAGGATCATCTAATTTCGAATAATTACTAACTGACTTCTTAGTTTCCAATCTCGCATGAATACGCCCACCGTGCGCCATCCCAACACTCCCCTTAAAACTAGAAAGCATAACATTTTCTGGAGCTTGAACTAGTATATCGTCAACAGTCGGAGCCGTAGGAACCGCTGCACATCCGGTAAAAGTATATCCGCTTATTCCAGTATATTGAATTATTTCTCCATTAATAACGATTGAACCTTCAACTGTGAAATTATAAACCTCTCGGTCGAAAGCTGACGCGCGATTTTCACTTAAACTTGCGTAAGCTAGTCCTTCACCTGATATATCTGTGCCGACTGTTCCGGTTGAAGTTGTGGCCACAGTTATTGCAGAAGAGTTGCTATCGATAGTCGTGATAATAAAGGCATTTTTATCACTGTCATAAGTAACAGTTTCTAAAGATGAAGTTGCTGTACGAAGGCCTACTTGCATAGTTGCGGCTACTTCAGCTAATGTAGTATCACTTGTGAAATCTAAAGCATCAACATTATAACCAGTACCATCGATAGTGATTCTAAAACTTCCATCGGATACTGAAAGGAAATTAGCCAATGTTACGATTGACAAAAATCTACCTTGTAAATAAGCAGCTTTACCGAGTAACTCATCGACTGTAATTACACTTGAAGCATCATCACTTTGATATTTAGCAAAAGCACCACTCCATTTATACCAATCTTCAACTCCGTTGCAAAAATATACATAGGAAGGTACAATGCTTGATTTTGAAATTACAGCAAAACAAAACTCTTTATTAGCTGTAAGTCCGGAAAGAAGATCTGAATACTCTGTCATTTCATTTGCTATAAAAAAATCTACTTTAGTGCCATAAGCTCTCATTTCAATCTGTTGCCCATCACGTCTTTCAAATCTCCAGGCTCTTTTAATTGATGTGGTCCCTGATTTCTGACTCCCGATCCTTATACTACCTGGTCTAATTGTTGGTATCATACCATCATTAAACATCATATTCTGTCCAACAGGAAAGGCACCCCTAACCTGACTAACATCATCTCTTGTTATATATCCTCGAAATCTAGGTGGGTTTAAATTGTCAGGAAAGATATACCATTTATCTATTTCCCGTGCTCTTTTATCACTCATATTCTATTATATTTTGAATAATAATTAGATTGGGCTAATGCTTCAACTGATGGATAACGTCTGTTTAAATCTATGTATCTTTCATCTTTTTTACTTTTAGCTAAAACAATTAAGTCAGTATCTCTTAGTTTAAACGTAGCTGCGTTTTCAATAGCATCATACATGAACGCGGCTTCGTATGTTTCATCTGTTAGGATTGTATCACTTCCGGCAGTCACAGATTCTTGATAATCTCCACTGTTGTCTTTAACAACATTTTTTGAGTTGTACGGTAACTCCAAAAGTGAAGGAATATGGAATGTGAAGGCATCGATGCGGAAGTCTGTGTCAGTTACGGTTTCAGTCATTGTGATTACATATCGATCAATTGCGGTGATGTCTGGGCTTCCGGTTATGACTGCGTTTTTCATGTCGAACTGTAAGATGTTAAACTTACCAGCTGTGAATGCGTTGCCGAAGAAATCAACCGCTACCGCTTGAACTTCGTAGTAATCAGTGTCACTACTTCCATATCTTATTGTAACACTATCAACCACAGTTGGCATGTCTAACCAAAGGAATCCATAGCCTTTATTAAGATATTCAGTTAGATCAACTTTGCTTCCAAGTGTTCTTGAGATAATTGCTGAACCTGAACTAGATGTGATATTGAACCGTAACGAGGCTGCGCCTTCTTTAAATCTGATACTGTCTGATACCGGTGTATTAGCGTCCCCTGTTAAATCGTATTCAGTGGCATCGTCTCCGAATCCATCCATCAAGACCATGGCTGCACTCTCTTGTTTGGCGAGTAATGTTCTCACGTCTCTCTCCCATTTTATACCTAGACTGTAATTATTATTCGCAAAGAAATCTTTATCACGGCCGTAAAGTAAGAAAGGACCCTCATCAGTTGATACCAACATATCCTTGTGTGGTTTAATGAAGGAATCTATATCAGAAGGTAAAGGATATTCGAAAATATTAGTAAAAAATTCCATTGAAGTTGTCCTTTTTTGCCAAGGTAAAGTTCTGCCAGCCCGGGCTCTACGAATCGCCTCTGTGAAATAGAAAAACCAATCAGAATCTTCTACTCGTTGACCCAGGTCGGGAATATTTCTTTGACATTTAGCTATTAAAGCATCAGCTGTGATATTCATATTTTTATATTATTTTATTATACTTGCTATATAGCCCTCTGTTACTATTCCATAACTTGAATTGCTCTCTGAATTTTTAACTGTTACCGCTAGTGTCAAATCTCCGGTGCTGTCTTCTGTGGCAAAACCAGTCGCAAAACTATGTGCAACATTCAAAGCTCCGTTCGGGTCTGATCCATTTTCAGTTGCTTTTAATTCAATAATTCCTTTTTGTGCATCAGTAGATGTGGCTATGATAAAAGCTGTTATTGAACCTGTCATGTCAACTGCGCCACTAGAGCCTGCTTGCGATATAGTTGCTAATGTTGTTCCACCATATTTTATCTTTATATCAAAGGTTCCTGTTGTGTTCATATCTAATTCAGAGAAAGGTATTTCAATTTCTACTGCATTATTAGATCCTAACTCTCCGCCTGAAAGTGTTGTTGTGAAAACAGTTTGTTCATTAGTTGAGCTATGAGTATCAACTACTGTTGTTCCTGTTAATAATTTTTTATTACCAAAGGAATCAACATAAGCTTTATTAGCTATGTCATCATCGCCTGTTGGTGTTGGAACTGTAGTTGAACCAGTCACATATAAGTTAGCAATCTCAGCGTATTCGATGGTTGAGGTTGCTTGAGTGGTTGTAGCGAAAGCAAAATCTTCTGTAAGATCTAAAAATGATTGGCTTAATTTACCATCTGTACCAGTAATAGGAATAATAGTAGTAGCTATTAATGGAGTAGATGAGGCATATTGAGTTGATAATACTTGTGGTTCATCAGAATCAAAGGTACCAGCGGCCATCTCAGCTTGAGTTCCGAGTTGAACGATTCCCACTACAGTCGCGGTTGAAGTTGCACCACCTTGTTGTGCTACGCCATCGACATAAGCTTTAGTAGTAGCTTGACTATCGGTGGTCGGAGCCGGTACTATTGGTGACTCAGTAAAAGTTAAAACACCAGCGCTCTTAGTTTGATCATCATATAAATTAACATAATTACTATAAAATTGAGCAATGTTTGTCATTATGATTCTTGATCCTGCATTATGAGGAAAAGTTAGATCACTATCACCAACTTCACTATTCCCTGTGGCGGCTAAACCACGTACGCATGGTGTAAATGCAGTTGTTGACAAACCTGAACATACAACTCTTTCTTCTTTACTTGTTCCCTGCTCGATATTGAAATAACATTTATTAGTAGCAGAACAAGTTAATGTTGTGCCATCGCTATCATCCACTGATGATACTGGTATCTCAGTAGCTATAGCCGTGATTGACTCGCTCAATCTTTCAGAGTAACCAGTACTCGGAGCAAAGCCAATCATCGGCTCTTTTGTTTCAAGAATGTATCCACCCTGAAAAGCGTATGGATCGCCCACAACAACTGACTCTCTATGTCCCGTGCTGGGGTTATACACCGTTGCCATTTTTACTTCATCAGCACTAGCGATTCCTGGTGCCAGGAAAACAAGTAGTGATAAAGTTATTAGTATTTTTTTAGTCATACAGTAAAAATTTTATAAATTAAGTATATTATAAGTAAAATAAATATAGTTATAATGAATTTTTCAAATCCATCGGGAATAAAAACCTCTGTTTTATTTTCCGAAAAATTTATGATCTGGAAGTTTAGCCAAGTCATCATCTGTTAAATTATTTTTTTCAACACCTATTTCATCGATTATAGAACCGAGCATAGCTTCCCAATCTTCAATCTTTTGCTTCTTACCGTCTTTAATAAACCAGAATCCACCTTTTGTATCTCTTGATATTTTTTTGAACATATTTATAAAATAAGTTAATAATTTTTTTTTTTCCTCAATTGGCTCTAACCAACAAGCGTGAGCTGAGGCATATTTGAATGATTTGTGTAATTCTTTAAATAACTCGTCTTTTTGGACGTTTTCTTTGTATTTAAAGGTCTTAGGGTACGTGTCATCACAGAAATTATTGCCATTATCTAGGACTTCTAGCCCTAAAAAACAGTGATTTGCCCATCTACCATTGTCATAATAAATACCATTTCTTGATGCCCAAGCGAATCCGGTTAAAACAACTGGTGTTCTTTTGTATTGATTTTTAATTGAATCTAAGTTTACTGGTATAACCTCCCAGCGGAATTTCCATTTTTTTAATTTACCTCTGGCCATAATCTGAATTTCTTTTGGTGGTCTTTTGTAAAAATCTTTAAGGACCATTTCAGCTGTGAAGGGATAATTTCTGTCTTCTACCCATCCATATTTTCTGAAACTTTCCATTCCTAGTCGAATACTTGTACCTCTTCCATGTTCTACTCGGGCATAAAAAGCATTATACATTTCTGAAACACTTGTTTTTACACCGTAACGTTTAAATAAATAATAACAAGTCGCTTTGGCTATACCGAAAAGGACACAGCAATAAGTATCAAAATTCTTATTCAATTGTATCTCTGGATTACCATAACTAGTAGCAATTTGATGCCACCCTTTACCATTAGGAAAAATTATTGGAGCTTTTTCTAAAGGTGAAATAGCGCCAAACATCGGAGTATCACTCTTTTCAAATAATTTTGAGTGATAATCTTTTTCATTTGGATCTTCAACAATAAGACCAGAGTCTATAACTTCATTGATAATTAATTTTTCTTTTTTCATATATTAACTTAATTGTTAATGAGATGGGGAGTTTTTAAGTCCCCTGGAGATTAAGCATGACATTTATCACATTGTCCGTCAGTAACGGTATGAAAGTAATTGTACTTGTGGGTATTGTTACGAATATCGCAACGATCTTTTACCTTGCAATAATCACAAACTGCAATTCCCTTACTAAAAATGCCATTACAGGCCATAATGTCAGTACAGTCGGTACATACGAATAGTGCTTTCTTCATTTTGTCCTCCTTTGTTAACCATCTTTTACTAGGTTAACGTATGTTAAGGTTGCCCTGTGGCGATCTTCCAAAGAAAATCTTTGATTCTGTTGATTGCGAGTATAGCTATAAAAGCTATAAAAGCGGTGAATACTGCTGTATAAAGCTTGAATTGTTTCATGTCTTATCTCCTTTTTTTAATGTGCTATTTTAAAATCAATGCTAATACAGCACCGATGATAGCTAATGTGCAAGCTCCCATTACAAGTTTAAGGGCTTGAGCAACCCAAAGGGGAGCAAACTTTGCTTCCAGTTTGTTTGGTAAGTCAGCGATTTCTTTGATGACTTCTATTTTAAAATCTGTTAAATCTTTTTTTAAATCATCCATTTTATCGTTGAAATTAGATATATGTTTTTCGCAGTCCGCTTTCTTAACCTCCATATATTTATTATTTAGATACTTTGTTATTAATTTCTTTAGTAGCCCAATTTAGAACCATAATGATAAATGGTGCGTAAGTTAGGTCTATCTCCCCAAAGAATACTACAAGCAAACCAACAACTGCATTACCGAAGTTCCAGTATGCACGTTTTGCTTGTTTTGAAGTAAATACTTCAATAAGTTTGTCTAGGTAATTCATAAATTTTTATTTATATTAGTTAATGATATTATTAAAACCTTAATTTATGATGGTTCTCTTCTGTGTGATTCTTTTTTCTATATTTATAAATTTCTCTGTAGCTAAGACCCTGCATACTACATTTCCCATTCCTGAAATCACCACCAGCCCAATCAGGGTTATCATTAAATCCTTTATTTATCTCTTTTAATACTATAGGGTTGTGTAAGTCATGTATAAAGTAATAAAAAGAAAGATAAATAGAAGAACAAAAACCAATAATTAAATCCAATATAAGATGTGATATTCTTTTCATATTAATTAATCCTTATTTTAATAAATTGTTTCCCAAGAGTCTCCTATGTTAATTTGTGCTCCCTCTACAGCTTTCCAAGCATCTCCTATATTAATTTGCATTCCGTCAATGGCTTTCCAAGCATCACCAATGTTGATTTGTGTATTTGTTCCTTCTGCGGCTGCTCCTGTATTAATACCATACGTCAGCCAATCTACTGCTACGTTTGCAATACCATCTGTGCTTGTCGCTATAATCTTGCTCCATAAATAATTACTTGAAAGGTCGCCAGTTGCATTTGGTATGGTAACCCCACAATAAGTTAAGTCCCAAGAGGTAGGTGGTGTATCTACACTTGAATTAATACCAGTATACAAACTTAGTTCTGTGTTTGCAGGCGTTGTAGTTGCACATTCAATCTTACTTGCATCAGCATTAGTAATATCGCTTAAATCTGTAGAAAGTGATGTCCAAGTGCCAGTAGTTGCTTCTGGTGAAGCCTCATAAACCTTTACAAAGTCTATGGCTGCATCTCCATAATAACTTGAAGCACCGTCATAATAAAATCTAATAGCTGTTGCTCCCTCCCAATCAGTATCAGGGGTTGTAACCTGTATATATGCTGCTGCTGAATTTGCTTGTACTGCACCATCCTGACTCCATATTTCAACCCAAGAACTATCTATCTCTGCCTCTAGTGCAAGTTTTCCCATTGATGCTCCAAACATGTGATAATAGAAATCAACATATCCATCAACCTCTCCTGATAGTGTATATTCTATCGTATCATAATATGTTGCTCCTCTACATTGCGTAGTGCCACTAACTTCTGTAAACATATAATAACTGCCATCTTCTGCGTGGTCTGGTCCAGTAGGGTTTGATGGTGTTCCACCAGAATCTCTAGTCCAACAAGCTGTACCATTAGAATCGCTGTCAAACCAATCACCAAGGTTTACTTCATAACTTTCTGTATCTACAAGAGCTGCTGACCCAGCTAATGTTATTATTAAACTATCTTCGCTTACTTCCATCTCATCTGATGTTCCCTTACCCCATTGTTCTTCTATTTGAGTTGTAGTTGCCACATCACCAGCCATTACTAAATAAGTATCTCCGATATAATAACCTGTGGCATCATAAGCAGACCTGTAATAATATGGTGTCAAAGTAGTAAGACCTGTCTGATTAAAATAAAATGTGCTATTTCCGCTAATAGTTTCTGGAGTTGTAGTTGCACCAAAAGCCTCGGTTATACCATATTCAAAAGAAGCATCACCTCCATCGTCATCTTCAACAACAACTGAACCTTTAAAATTTACTGAAGTTTGACTTGAGCTTGTTGCTATATCAGTTATCGCTGTTGGAGATGGAGGCGGAGTATAAGTAGCATAAATTGAAGTTAGTCTTGCTTGACTGTCATAAGTTTGAGTTGCATCAGGAAAATTTGCATAATTAGTATTTTGTTCATGAGTTTCATCCGTTCCTGCATCATAGGCTGTATAATAATAAAGCCCAGCAGCACCATCACCTTGCATGAGTAACCAATACGTTCCCGCTGTTAAACTTTTTGACAAAGTGTAATCATTCCATTGGTTTGCTGGACCAAGTGTTATTTCATTTGAAATAGAACCAGAAACATAACTTAATGTACTACCAGATAAAGTATAAATAGCAGCCTTTGACAAATCAGGCGGAGTCCTTGGTGAAGTTAAATAAACTGATATTTGAGTTACTGTTCCGTCTTCACTCAAAACACCCTCTCCGCCAATAGTCCAGGTAGTAGTATTGAAACCCTGAGATGCACCAATGTCTGTAATTCCAAAAGTAGCTCCCATAGCGTGTTTAACTGGGTAAGTTGCTTTATCTAAGAAACCTTGTGGGATAGTAACACTCATTATTCCGTTTTCAATTAACAATTCTCCCCATACTTTATTTCCTTTTGCATCTTGCATTTGAGGTCTATAAATATGAAATGCTTTACCAGTCTTATAATTTGTGCTGCCTATTAAATGCCCATTTTTAATAGAGTGATAAACTGCATAACTTCCAACCACATTTTCAGGTCTGATAGCTCCTTCGTCTATTTCTTTTTGCGTAAGTTCAGGCTGATAATAAAAGACTAAATCCTTTGTTTCAATATTTAAAGTTATTACATTACTTTTAGGTTTCTCTTTTAAGATAATCTCATATTCAAAGGCTTCGTTCCCTTCAAAGGTAGTAGTATAAAAATTAAACTCTTTTTCTGGTGTATTCCATTTTATTTTTCCGTCTTCTTGTTTAGCTGTTTTATCACCTTTTTCATCACTCCAAACTCTAATATAGGTTTCGTCTCCCCATTTCTCAAGTTTAACTTCTGGTTTGAAATCTTTTACTGAGTCCATTTTAGCTCCTAATAATTGTTCACCTCCAATTAAGACTCTTTCACCACCAACTTTAAATTCTTTCGTAACTACACCGCCACCTAAGCCTTGTTCAATTTCAACATTCTGTATAGGTTGACTACACCCACTAAGCAATAAGATAAATAAAATTGTAATTAATTTTTTCATATTATGGAGTATATTGAATATACAAAGTTCCTCTTGGGAAACCTGAAGCGGCGGGTGGAGTATCGTCTGTGTTGTATAATATATTAGGAACATAATTAGTGTCTGCCGAAGAATTATCACCTGTGAGGGTTAAGCCAACTCCAATATCTGTTGCGTCATTCTTAAGAGCAAAATCATCAACATTACAGTTTTGAGCAGCACAAGTTAGGTTAGT
>Ga0208904_1000238_pt1 | contig 48066 bp, 61 predicted proteins | sample AntAceMetag02UKB_FD_184774 | JGI IMG/M metagenome (GOLD analysis project Ga0208904, IMG submission 184774) | Saline lake microbial communities from Ace Lake, Antarctica - Antarctic Ace Lake Metagenome 02UKB (SPAdes) (version 2) | ecosystem: Environmental > Aquatic > Non-marine Saline and...
GACGTTTATTTATTTTTAATCGTATCAAAACTCTTTTAAACCCTATAATTTTCTTATAGATATGAGTAAAGCGATTCCAATCTCTCTTAACTAGAACTATCTAGTCATTACTCTACAAATTCTATTACTATGAAAAAAGTCAAAGATTTTACGTGGCAACCTAATATGACCGTTGAAGCATTGGTCGACTCATTTGGAAATCTGGGTTATCAAGCTATAGAGCTAAGTGAAGCGACAGAAGTTGTTCTTAAAATGAAAAGGGCTAATGCTAAAATATTTTTGACTTTCACTTCTAATATGGTAACTTCCGGGTTGAGGGGATTTTTCTCACAATTGTGTGAGTTTAAAATTCCTAATATATTGGTAACGACCTCCGGGGCGATTGAAGAAGATATTATGAAATCATTAGGGGAAAGTTTCGAAATTTCTAATTTTCATGCAGATGACATTGCACTTCATGAGAGAGGTGAGAACAGAGTTGGAAATTTGGTGATAAGAAATGAGTCTTATATGAAATTTGAAGACAAGATGAATGAATACTTGACTAAAATATATGCAAAAAAACAAAGATTGCCTGTTTCGGAATTGCTTCATGAGATTGGATTACTTTTAGAAGATGAAAAATCTATTTTATATCAGGCTGCGAAAAATAATATTCCTATTTACTGCCCAGGTATTGCCGATTCTTCTTTTGGGTTTCAACTTTTTATGTTTCAGCAGAAAAATTCAGACTTCATAGTTGATACTATTCAAGATATGCAGAGAATTGTTACAGATCTTTCTTTCGATGATAAAAAGGGTTTGATTTCACTTGGTGGTTCAATTTCAAAACATTATGCAATTTTTGCGGCTTTGATTTCTGGAGGTTTTGATTATGCGGTTTATATGACAACTTCTCATTCCTCTTCAGGTTCAATGTCTGGAGCTACGACACAAGAAGCAAAATCCTGGGGTAAATTGAAAGATGATGCGGAAGCGGCAACTGTTAATGGCGATGTTTGTATAACTTTTCCATTGATGATGACTAGTGTTTTGGACAAGCTAAAACGAGAAAGTTTGTTGTAAAATGGTTGCTCCTCACTTTATTCTTTCTAAATCTAAACTCTTAGAGCAAGTTAAACTATTGGAAGATTTGGGACTCAAAGTATCTTATTCCTACAAAACTAATCATGAAGTCGGAGATTTGTTGCAAAAGATTTCTACATCTACTGACTTTTCAATTCATGCGAAAGATGAAATAGAAAAAATTAAAGACAAATCAAAAATCTCTTTTTTTACACAAGCTGAATCTGCTGAAGAATTAAAGGAAATTCTTGGAACAGGAATTAGAACTTTTGTTATAGATAATGAAACAGACTTGGAAAGAATTTTACAGTCATCCAAGGAACTTAATTTGAAAATAAATTTATCTCTTAGAATGAAATTCCGAGAACATCGTATTGGAACTGGAAAATATTTTGTCTACGGTATGCCAGCGAAAAGGATTAATGAATTAATTTCTGAATTAAAAGATAATCCTCTGATAGATAAATTGGGAATCCATATCCATAGAAAATCTCAGAACACATCTGAATGGGAAATTAAAGAGGAGCTTGAAGATTCTTTAACGGAAGAGTCTCTTAAGAGAATCGATATGATAAATCTTGGAGGAGGTTTACCTGCTAAATATCGAAGTTATACTATAGAAGTTTCATCTTATATTTTTCAGAAGTTAACAAACGTGAAAAACTTTCTTGATAAATATAATATTCAAACCATAATAGAACCTGGGCGATTTCTCGCTGCTCCTTGTATAAAACTTCAGACCGAAATTATTCAAATTCAAGATAATAATTTAATTATTAATACTACTATTTACAATTGTGCATTGGATAATATATTAACAGGAACGAAAATGTTAGTAGAGACGGAGAAGAAAGAAGATGATGAAGGTCAGCATTATTTAATTAAAGGAAACTCTCCGACGAGAGATGATATTTTTAGGTATAAAGTAAAGTTAGATTATCCAAAAGTTGGTGACACAATTACGTTTCTCAACGCTGGTGCTTATAATTATACGACTGACTTTTTTGGCTACAAAAAACTAGAGACAAAAATTGTCGACTAGTTTATCTTTTATCTAATCTGTCTTGTATTGAGAATCTTCTTATCGCCATGTCTGCGATATCTCCGCTCTTTTTCCCTTCAAGCGTTTTGAATATTTCTCTTGCTAGTTCTACCTTATTCATTACAATCTCCCTCCATTTATTTTCACACCCTTTTTCTCCAGAAAAGCCATTACAGCATTATCAACAAAATTCCTCTTCGATGGGAATTCTACTTTAATTTTTCTATCAGAAATATAATTGTCTATCGCGTCATCTAGCCACCTACTAACCCTAATGGATGTGTCATGTCTTTCGTTAGATAGGGTTACCATAAATATACTAATGGTTACCATTGGTATATAAAGCTTTTGATTTTTAAGCTAACTAAAATAAATTTTGACTTACCAAAAAATAGTTTTTGGTTCACGCTTGGTATATTGAAAATCGCCTAATAATTCATAAACTTCAAGTGAAGATTCAACTTGATCGTCGAAATAACGTATCTGATACTCTCTATCATTATCTGGATTAAACATTTCAATTATCATTTCTTTTGTATTTTCGTGATTTTGAAATAAAAATTGTTTATCCACCTTCATTTCTTTACCATTAATAAAAAAACTATCTCCTTCTCCTAATTTACCAATTGGTTTGCTTTTCTTTTCTACTTTTAAAACAGCATCTTCTTCCATATTTAAGAAACAATTTTATAATTTATAAAGATTTAGTAGCTCTTTCCTGCATAGACAACTGCAGTAGCTTTTTCCCCGCATATAAGGCATTTTCCTGAAGCTTTTTCTTGTAAGTCTGCACGAGTTCCCATAACTCTAGCTTGTAATTCTTTTTCCACAAATTCAGCACATTTAGCGCCTTTTTCTTCTGCAGAACAGAAATTAAATCTTGCAATTTTTCCAGAATCTAAAGCTTCTTTCACTTTTGGTTTGTCTTTACAATCCATAATTTTATCAGAGAAAAATTTATCTGCATTAACTAATAATCTCGCATCGTATTCTGCTCCTAGTTTTTTAATTGATTCAGATAAATTTTCAATTTTAACACTTGTTTTTTCTTTTGTATCTCGAATAAAGACGCTTACTTCTCCTGATTCTAATTCTTTTTCTCCAATCTCAAGTCTAAAAGGAACTCCCTTCATCTCCCAATAAAAGAATTTTTCTCCTGGTCTTTTATCAGAATCATCAATTTTTACATCGATATTTTCTTTTGATAAATTTTCTTTTATCTTTTGCACAGTTTCTATTATCTTTTTTGATTTTTCTTTATTGAAAGGAATTATTACCACCTGTACTGGAGCTAAAGCGTAAGGTAAGATTAAACCGTTGTCGTCACCATGCATTGATATTACCGAAGCTAAAATTCTTGACATACATGGGCCATAACAAGTTAACCATGGAGTTTTTTCTTTTTCTTTCTCGTCGACAAATTTAACACCAAACGCTTTTACAAAATGTTGCTTAATTAGATGTGTCGATGGTTGCTGTATAACTTTTCCGTCTGGTAATATTGAATCGCTCCCAATTGTGTATTCTGCTCCGGGGAATTTGTCCCACTGTGGTCTTTTCATTGGTAGGAATGGCACTCCAAAAATTTTGTGCATAATATTAGTAGTCATTAGAATATCATCTTGAATCTGAGCTTCTGCTTCTTTCTTTGTTGCAAATGCATCGTGTGATTCAATCCAGTGAAATTCTCTAGAACGAATTAATGGTCTTGTGGCTTTTGTCTCGTTCCTAAAAATATTTGCTCTTTGGTAAATCTTCATAGGTAAATCTCTATAACTTCTTATCCATAAATTATACATCTCGTAGAATGCGGTCTCACTTGTCGGCCTTAAAGCTAACTTATCCTCTCCCTGTTTTTTATCCAACCAGAAGACTTCTGGAGCAAAACCGTCTACATGACTTGATTCTTTTTTAAAGTTTCTCTCTGGGATTACAGCTGGGAATATTGCAGAATCATGACCTGTGCTTCTTAATGCAGATTCATAAATATTATACATCTTCTCTATAATTCTTGTACCCCAGGGACGAATCACAACAAATCCTTTTACTCCATATCTCAAATCTGTGATTTCAGCCTTGTTTAAAATTTCGCTATACCATTCGCTGAAGTTATTTTCTTTTGAAATATTAAACGTGGTTTTCTTCTTCACCATAAAGATATCTAGGAAATTAACTATTTAAGATTAATGAAAAACGAGCTCGGAGGGAATCGCCATCGTTTCAAAGAAACTCGGCCGGGCTACACCCTAAGAAAAATATGAATATTTTACTTAAACCCCAAGGGATTCGATAAAAAACGAGCTCGGAGGGAATCGAACCCCCATCGTCAGGGCCGAAACCTGATATTCTATCCATTAAACTACGAGCTCTGGGTAATATGATAACTCAGTGGGATTTTATAAGATTAACTAATATCTCCAAAACTCTTAAAAAGAATATTTGTTACAATGAAATAGGTGCTACATGGATAAGAAACTTTTAGTTACGACTTTTACTCTTACTGGTTCTATTATTGGAGCTGGTATTCTTGGTTTGCCGTATGTTTTCGCGAAATCTGGTTTTCTTATCGGGCTATTTTGGCTTGTAGTCTTAGGAGCTGTGATGATTTTTGTCAATCTGTCTCTTGGAGAAATTGCATTGAGAACTCGTGGGATACATCAACTTTCTGGTTACGCTAAAAAATATCTTGGTAAATGGGGAGGCCGTATTATGTTTTCTGCAATGATTTTTGGTATTTACTCCGCCCTTTTAGCATATTTAATAGGAGAAGGAGAATCTTTCTCTAAAATAATTCCGGGTAACATCCCTCCGGTTATTTTTGGTATAATGTTTTGGCTTGCTATGACTTTGCTTTTAAAAGAGGGACTGAAGGGGTTGAAGAAGATTGAAATGTGGGGAGTAATTGGAATTATTGGGATTGTTCTTGGAATATTTGTAAAGTTTCTCCCATCGGTAAAACCTGAAAATCTTATGACCTGGAATTCTGCTAATTTCGCGGTTCCGATTGGAGTTGTGATGTTCGCTTTACTTGGTTTTACCTCTATCCCGGAACTTAGGAGAGAAATAAAGGGGAAAGAAGGTCTTCTTAAGAAAGCTATTATTATTGGGACGTTGATTCCGATTATTTTATATATTTTGTTTAGTATTATATTTATCGGAATTCTTGGCAAAGAAATTAATCAAGTTGCTACCCTGTCTCTTGGTCCGTTTGCTACTATCCTTGGTATTTTCACAATGCTGACTTCTTATTTTGTCTTATCCTTCTCTCTTAAAAATACATTCAAATACGATATGAAAACTTCCGATCGTAAAACGTTCATATTCGCTTCCGTGGTTCCACTTTTTCTTTATCTTTTAGTTACGAAGTTCAATATTATGGGATTTGCGCTTGTACTTGGACTCGGTGGAGTTGTTTCGGGTGGAATTACTGGGATACTCATTCTTTTGATGGCCAAAAAAGCGAAATCTAACACTAGAAACGGTAAAAATCCGGAGATTAAGGTCCCAATAAACTGGTTTTTGATTATTATTCTGTCTCTTATCTTTATAGCGGGAATAGTCCTCCAAATTTTGGGCTAAATGCGCCCCAAAGCCTTAAAAAGCCATAAATATATTAAATTGTATAAAGGCTACGGATACAAATGAGAATTCTATTACAATTACTAAATAACATGGGAGGAAAATATGAAGTTATATGTAGGTAATTTACCTTGGTCTGTTGATGACAACGCTCTAAAAGAACTTTTCACATCATACGGTGTTGAAGAAGCAGTTGTAATCAAAGACAAATATTCAGGTAGATCTAAAGGTTTTGGTTTTGTAACTGTTACAGATGATGCAGCAGCTAACAAAGCAATTTCAGAAATGCACGAGAAAGATATCGAAGGTAGAGCTCTAACAGTTAGTGAAGCTAAACCAATGGTTGCTCGAGATGATGCACCACGATACAACGATTCTCGAAATTCAGAATCAGCAGAAGCACCAATGGCAGATCCATCAGCTATCAATCAAGATGCTGGAGAAGGAGAACCAGAGGTTGTGGATGACAATTCTGATACAGAAGCAGGCGAGAAAGATATCGAGACAGCTGACGAAGCTATCGAAGATGCTGAAGCTGACGCTGCTTAAATAAGCTAAGACTTATTAATTTTTTTTTATTTTTATTAAAATTTTCTTGAAATAGAAAGTTGGATTTTTTGTTGATAACTGCAAATAGGATTGCAGTTGTCGGGATATTGAGATTTAGTTTTTATTCATGTAAGGTTCACATATTTTCCAGGCTTTGTCCATCCTATCTCTCGCTTGGTAAAGTTCTTCCGCAGTAGCGTATAATGTAGAAGAAAGTTTTTCTCGACCTCTCGCCGAATCTGCATCGGCTTGTCTTGTTATATCATCAGCAAGTTCTCCAATGAAAGATGCAGTCTTGTCATATGTCATATTTCCGATAGAATTAGCTAATTCTCTTAAAGTACCTTCAAATCCTTTAGCTTCTCTCGGGTGTTCTGCCATTGAATTAGAGAATGTCGTGGATATATAAAATTTATTGTGGTGTTGACAACATTTAATAAGTTTAGATGTTTTAGGAATTTATGAAAGAACCAAAGATGGAGTATGTTAAGAAATCTAAATTATACCCTGCTTTCGGTTATGCGAATCAAATTCCGCCGAAAATTAGTATAAGGGACGATTTGCCGAAAATTGTAAAAAAATTTGTTCTTGAGCATGAAAAATATCATATAAGAGATTGGCAAAGGCTGAAGAAACAAAATAAAAAATATAATTGGGTATGGGGAGAAATTAAGGCGAATCTTTATGGATCCGTGAAGCATCCTTTCGGATTTTTTCTATGTGTGATAATGAGTTTACAACCTTACAGGTTAAAATTGTATTTTACAAGATTTAAACAGGGGAAATAATTTTTGTTGATAACTGCAGATAGGATTGCAGTTATCGGGAGAGTTGAGCGTTATCCAAACTTTTTTATATCTCTTCAAGCCCTTGTATTGTATGACTTTATTTACTGAAGAAAACCTTGGGAAAGTTCTTATTGATTGTCTTAAAAGGAATAAAGACTTTGATGAAATAATTTCGATGGTAAAGAATAATTCTCAGGGGGATATTTTTTTGATTGGTGGAGCTGTTAGTAGAACATTGGCTAGTGAATTATATGGGAGAGGACAGAAAAGTCAGGATTTTGATTTTGTTGTTGATAAAGTAAATAATGATTTAGATATTCCGAAAGGTTGGAAAGTATCTTATCATAAGTTTGGAAATCCAACATTTAAGAAAGATGGAATTGAAATTGATATTTTTCCGTTATCTGACCATGAATATATTAAGAAAAATAAACTGAAACCAACAATTATGAATTTTTTAGCCGGAGTTCCTTTTTCTATTCAGGCACTCGCTTACGATATAAAACGTGGGAAACTAATTGGAGAAGATGGGATTGAATCTTTAAGAATTCGTAAATTCGAGGTTCATAATATTGAATCTGCCAAGGAAGTTGCAAAACGAAAAGGGATTTCGATAGATGAACGAATGATGCAAAAGGCGAAAAGTATGGATTTTGGAATAATTCCTTTTATTGATAACATCAACTGGAATTGATGTTATTGAAGATAGTTTAAGGTTATTCTTCTAGATGTTTGGTACAATTTAAGGTATGTATTTTATAAGTTCCATCTTCTAATAATTCAAACTCTGAAAAAGAAGTGTTTGGCATTACTACATTAACCCAATCCTTTATTGGTTGTTTTGTTAAAATAGGTAAAATGTTTATTTTTGTTCCTGCATGACATGAAATTAAAATATTTTTATCCTCATATTTCTCATTGATTTCTTGCAGAAAGGATTTTACTCTTTGAAAAACTTCCTTATCTGTTTCAACCCCTTCTGGTAAATTTGACCAATCCCAATCCTCTAAACGAGTTTTCCCCTCATAAAGACCAAAATTTCTTTCCATTATCCTATTGTCTAAAATATATTCTACATCTGAATGATTCTTTAGAATTTCTTTTGCAGTATCTTGTGCCCGACTCGATGGTGAAGAGAAAATTATATCTATATTTTTATTTTTTAATCTGTTAGATAATTTTTTGGCTTGTTCTAAACCTTTTTTAGTTAAAGGACTTTCACTTTGACCAATTAAAACATGTTTTACATTCCCTTCTGTTTCCCCATGTCTAATAAGATATATTTTCATCCAATCAATCTCTTCATAATTTCGGTCGTTGTCTTATAATCGGCTCGGCGTTCGCTTAGTCGCATCACTTGTCCGATTAGGTAATTGAGGCTCGCGTTTTTTCCGTTCTTGTATTCGTCAACTACGTGTGCGTTTTCGTCTATAACTTGTTTACATAAATTTTCAATTGCGGAGTCGTCTATATTTTTGATTTCTCCTTTGTGTTCAGATAGCGAAAAAGATTTTGGTACGAAGTCGTTCATAATTTGTTTTCCTTTTAGGACCGTGATATCTCCTTTCTCAACAGATTTTATTAGTTCGGCTAGATGTTCGGGTAAAATTTCTACGTCCGTATCTTCGAGAGTTTTTTTATTGTAATTTAAAACTCGAAGTAACTCTATAGTAACCCAGGAAAGATTTTTATGCATATCAATTTTTTCTTCAATTAATCTTTCAAAGAACTCAACCAATTCCAAATTCTTTGTTAGAACTTTTGCATCCTTTTCTCCAACTCTATGTTGTTTCAATAGTCTTTCCAATTTAACTTCTGGCATTTCTGGAAGAGCGGCTTTGATTTTATTTACTATTTTCTTATCCATTTGTATTACCGGCAAATCTGGGTCGGAAATAAATCTGTAATCTGTAGCCCCTTCCTTTGAACGCATCTTAATTGTTTTTCCTAATTTCTCATCAAACGCTAAACTATCTCTTGTTTGAACAATTCCTTTTTCGTGATTTTCTATTTGTCTTATAACTTCATATTCAATTGCTTTTCGTATTTTTTCCAAAGAATTTAAATTTTTTATTTCGACTCTTTCTCCGTATGTTGAAACATTAACATCAACTTTAATCCCAGCGTTTTTTCTTACCGCCTTAATATATGATAAGCTCAAGACTAAATCTTTCAGCCATTCAATAACTTGTTCTGCGCCGGAGAATTCTGGCTCGGTAACGATTTCTACTAGGGGCAAACCAGAACGATTGTAATTGACTTTCCCATTATCTGGATTCCATTGTGCCGGGTCTTCTTCTAAATGTAACTCAGTTAGATTTATCCCTTTGAATTTTCCTCCTATTGCGTTTGGAGTTGCATGTGCTCCGGAAATTGTAGTCTGATATCCTTTCGGATTGTCTGCCCAGTTATAATGCTTTCTTTGCCAAATAATATTCGAGTAGTTAATTTTCGAATCAAAGATTAGTGCGAGTTGGATTATTTTTTTTATGGCTTCCATGTTTGGTGCCATCGGCTTTGAGCCTGGAGTCCCGGTACAAATCGGACAAATTCTAGAGTTCGGACTTTCGTCTCCCTTGGTCTTACACATACAAAATAATTTTTCGTGGGTATTTAGATATCCGTGAATTTCCAAACCTATTTTAATTGGGAAGCTTTTATTTTCCATAATTAATCAAAACCCTAAACCTTTTTATATCTTCTTAGATTGTTTTTAATATGGAAGTAAAAACTTTTAATCCTGGGGACAAAGTAAAAATTCGTGCTAAAGATAGAACTTGGGAAGGAAGTGTTTTGCAGTCTCCTTATCCTGAAATAATTTTATTGAAATTGTCTACTGGTTATAACATAGGAATAAGGGAAAATGAAATTCTGGATGTTTCTATTTTAGAAAAATACAAAGCTACTGAAAAAAAAGAGTTGGAGCTTGAACATAATGATGAGTTGCCAAAAGTTGCCATTATAATTACGGGTGGTACTATTTCCTCTCGACTTGATCCAAAAACAGGTGGAGTTATTTCAACAGATGCGGAAGAAATTTTAAATATTGCTCCAAAAGTAAAAGAAATCTGCAATATCACCAAGATTGAAAAGCCGTTTATGAAATGGTCTGAGAATATGTCTTTTTCTGATTGGAAGAAGTTGGCTGAAACGTGTGAGAAACTTCTAAACGACGATGAAATAGATGGAATTATTATAACTCAAGGTACTGATTTTCTACACTATACTTCTGCTGCATTATCTTTTTTTATTAAAAACTTAAACAAACCAATTGCCTTAACCTACTCTCAGCGTTCAATTGACAGAGCTTCAACTGATGCTGCGTTGAATTTAATTTGTGCTGCAAAATATGCAATATCAGATATTGCAGAGGTGGCACTTGTTGGGCATAAAGATACTAATGATGAAGCTTGTCTTGCAATGCCTGCTACAAAAGTAAGAAAAATGCATACTTCAAAACGGGATGCTTTCAAGGTAGTAAATGATGAGCCAATCGCAGAGATTAGTCCAACTGAATTAAAGATATTAAAAACATTTAATGCTCGTTCGAAAAATAAAGTAAAAATTGATACTAAGTTTCAGGATAAGGTGGCGCTCGTTCAAATTCATCCTGGACAGGACCCGGCTATTTTAGATTTTTATGCCAAGGAAGGATATAAGGGAATTATTCTGGAGGTTTCAGGTATTGGGCAGGTCCCAACACAAGACGCTAAATTTAATTGGTTACCTAAAATAAAGAAAGCTGTTCAAAACGGGATGGTAATCTGTGCAACTTCACAAACAATTTTTGGTAGACTAAATCCAAACATTTACTCTGCGGGAAGAGACTTGCAAAAAACTGGTATTATTTTTCTTGAGGATATGTTAAGCGAAACTGCCTTTGTAAAACTTGGATGGGTTCTTGGTCATAAGACATGGAACGTAAAAGAAAAGATGTTGGAGAATATCTCCAACGAGTTTAATAAAAAAGAAAATCTCTCTTAAAATTGAGAGAAAATAAAATTATTATTTAAAGAATTTTTTAGTGCTTTCTTTGAAGAATAAATACCATAGAATAAGCCCGTTTACAATAATACTAGACAAACTTCCGAAGTAAGTTCCATTAAAAATACCTATAATTCCAAAAACTATGCTTAAGCTAACTCCAATTCCTATAACTAATTTAGCCCATGCTTTTGCAGCCAATAGACCTTTTGCTAGGAAATAACAGAAAATAGAGACTGCTACAAAAAGTAACCCTATAAGTGCCATTGGTCCGGGACCAGGCAAAGAAATACCTGCTACTGCTAACATTACTAAATCACCTGGATCAATAGTTTTAATACTATCTGCAAAATTAAATATGTACATTCCTACACCTATAAATATTAACGCGCTTGCAAAATAAAGTACAGCCAAAATCTTAATTCCTTCTGGAGCTTCACTAACTTTTTTTACCATTTTTAACCTCAGTTTAATTAATTGAAAGACGAAGAAAGAATATTTAAACCTTCACCTGTTGTTTGGTATATGGAACACGATTATAAAAAAATTGGTCTTATATCTGGTCTTGAAATTCATCAACAACTAGATACTCACAAGCTTTTTTGTGAATGCCCGAGTATTTTGCGAACAGACGAACCACAATATGAAATTCATAGAACTTTAAACCCTGTAGTGGGAGAAACAGGTGAAATTGATGCGGCGGTTGCACATGAGAAAAAACAAAACAAAAAATTTACTTATCAGGTTTACGACACTAATTGTTTGGTTGAACTTGATGAGGAACCTCCTCATTCTATCAATCAAGAGGCTTTGAAAATTGCCTTACAAATTTCTCATCTATTGAATTGTAAAATATTCCCCGTTGCGCAAATTATGCGTAAGACAGTAATTGATGGTTCGAACACTACCGGGTTTCAGCGAACGGCATTAATTGCTCACGATGGATACATTGAAATTTCAACTGGGAAGATAGCAATTGATGCTTTGATGTTAGAAGAAGATTCTGCAAGACCCGTTTCTGAAAGCGATGGAACAAAAACCTACAAGTTGGACAGATTGGGATTCCCGTTAGTTGAAATTGCTACCGGCCCACATATGCATACTCCTGAAGAAATTAAAGAAGCTGCTTTGAAAATTGGTGAAATATTACGGGCTTGCAAAGTCAAAAGGGGAATTGGAACTATTCGACAAGATGTTAATATTTCTATCAAAGGAAGTGAGAGAGTTGAAATTAAAGGGTTTCAAGATACGAAGATGATGAAAAAAACAGTTGATATAGAAATTGCTCGACAACAAAAATGCGTTAAAGAAAAATCTTGCAACAAAGAAGTTAGGAATGCTCTTCCCGACGGAACAAGTGAATTTCTTAGACCAATGCCAGGTGCTGCGCGTATGTATCCAGAAACAGACCTTCCTCTCCTAAAAATTTCTAGAAGTTTAATCGATGAAACTAAAAAAGAATTACCTAAATTAATTTCTGAGCACAGATCCTATCTTGATGAGTTCGGACTTAGCGAAGAGTTGGTTAAATTGATTTTAAAGCAAAAGAAGATTGAAGATTTTAAAACGCTTGCAAAAATAATTCCTAATCATGAACTAGTTGCAAAAGCTTTGACACTTTTCCAAACTGAAATTGGGAAAAAGCAGAATAGATCTAAGGAAGAGTTGAGAGAAATTTTTAATACACATACTCTCGAAGCAATTTTGGAAGAAGTTGATGAGAAAATTTCTAGCAATGATGTGAAAACTGTAATGCAAAAAATCGCACGGGGCGAATCTTTGGAGAAAGCAATGGAGAAAGCTAATGTTGACTTGAGTGAAGAAATAAAAAATCTAATAAAAGAAAAACCTGGATTAACACAGGGCGCTTATATGGGACTAGTTATGAATAAGTTTAAGGGGCAGATTTCTGGAAAGGATGTTAATGATATTTTGAAAGAATTAATATGATTAGACAGAATATTCGAAAACTTTATCGTAAGGGATGACCCATTTTACAACATCTTTTTTTGGAGCCTTTTCCATGATTTTTCTGAACAATCTAATAGAATTTCCGTGTGCCGAAATCGCAACGTTAACTTTGTTTTTTCTGACTAATTTTTTTAAATATTTAATGAATTCCTTTACTCTTTTTTCTACATCAGCAAATGATTCTCCTTTTGGTGCTGCAACCTTATACCCTCGATGAATTGCTTTATATTCTTCTTCTCCTAAAATTTCTTCAATTTTGTCTCTTAATTTAGGTTCAAGGTTTTCAATTGCATCTCCATGAACTCTTAAATTATAACTTCGTTCACCAATTTTTTCAATAAATTGCTCGTGTGTGGTTCCTTCTAATTCCCCATAACTTCGTTCAATCATTCTATCGTCTTCTAGAATTGTTTTACATTCTGGATGAAATTTTAGGACTGGTTTTAAAGTATCTTTTGACCTAGAAAGATGTGTATGAATAGCGATACCAAATTTTTTATCTTTTAATTCTCTAGCTATCTTTTTAGCGTGATTTTTTCCTTTTTCTGTTAGTCTTGCTTCGGATTGTCCTGTAAATCTTCCATCTCTATTATATGTGCTTTGACCATGTCTAAATAAATAAATCTTATACCTCTTCATAGAAATCTTAGGTATAGTTGGTATAAAAAGATTTTTATAGCTTGAATATTTTTATATGATATGGTAATTAATTGGATTATAATTGGTATCTTTGTGGTAATAGGATTATTTGTATTAAAAATGGAACATCATTCTAGAAAGATTAAAGTTCTTCTTATTGCAATTATTGGTTTTAGCCTTTATTTTTCAGTTGTTGGAATGATGTCTTCGGAAAAAGTTGATATTACTTCTCCTCGTGGAATAATTAACGCTGTCTATATTTATTTTGGATGGATTGGAGAAACCACCACAAATCTGTGGAATATTGGAACCGACACTGTGAGCTTAGTTGGTAACGCCATAAAATTGAATGATACCGATAGTGGTGGACGTAGGGGATAGTTTTTAGATATGATCAAAGGATTCTAGTGGTCTTTTTATTTTTTAAATAAATTTAATAAATCATTTGGTCGCGTAATAATGGTATTATTGGTGTATTCTGGTATCAATTCTGAATTATAACCCCATCCATAATCTACTAAAACAATATTTTCTAATCCCGCCTTACTTCCTTCAATAAAATCTATATTTCTATCTCCAATCAAAAGCACTTCACTTTCAGAAAGACTGTATTTCCATACGACATTCCTTATGGCCTCAACCTTTTCAAAGCGCTTAGTATTAACATGTTCCCTACCTATCACTTCCTTGAAATATTTAAGTAATTGGAAGTCTTCTAATTTTTTTTCAATATCGTCCCTATAGCTTGAAGAAATAATTATTAAAGGATAGTCCTTATAAAGTGTTTCTAGAACATCTTTTATCCCATCAAACAAGGGAGCATTGACCTTTGCGATCTCTCTCTTATAAATTTTGTTTCCCACTACAACATCTTCCTCATTAAATCCTAACTGGTTATAGCATTCTGAAGAACTATGGCCATATACCTTCTTAAATCCTTCCAATGTTTTAGGACAATCTTTTCCAATTTCCTTACATATCGTCATATAAATTCGGTGCACATCTGGAAAAGAGTCTACAATAACCCCATCATAATCGAAAATTATCGCCTTTATCATATTTCTTTAAATAAAATAGATTATAAAAAGTTAATTAAGGGTAATGTGGTTAGATCTCAACCTTCAAAACATTCCCCAAAGAGAATAAGGACCTAGTCCAAGTCCTGGTCAATCACCAATAGTAAACCGACAACCCTTATATATCATTTCCATCCCACATTCACTAAATGATAACTAAACTAAACAGAGAAAGGCTGAATTCTCTCTAGGGTGCCAAAAGGGTATTAACCCTGGTTGGGGTGTATGGGACTTTTGTGACCCTTATTATACGGGAAAAGCCTAGTCCGGGGATCAAACCCGGGACCTCATCATTACCAATGACGTGCTCTATCAACTGAGCCAACTAGGCATAATATTTATTCTTACCCTAAATTTATAAATGCTATCATCACAACTAGATAATGGAAGATGATAAATTTGATCTAGAAACTACATACAAAAAACTCAAGGAAAAATATAATTTACCTGAATTTGAAAAGTTGTCCGAAGATTTTGATATTGAAAAAAATATTGATAAAGAATCTAATTTTATTTTGAGAGAGATTAGAAGAACCATTACGGAGAAAATTTCTGGATATCTTCAGCTTTTTGAAATATTGATTAATCCTAGTGCCCCTCCTATGTTTATATTTTCCATTTTAAGAAATATTTCTGTAGAAGATAAAGGAACTATCAAAGAAGTTTACAAAACTCTATCAAAAATACAAATTGAGGCTATGAAGCTAGATGTGATATATAAAGAAAGTGCCGAGGAAGAATTTATCAAAGAAGTATTTGGTATTTGGCAAAAATTGAAACCCACTGTTTACAAACTTATAGAAAAATTTGAGACGAATTTTGAAGAAGATGATGCTTCAAAGAAAAGAAGTTACTTCGCTTAATTTAAAAAATCTAATTTAATCTCTAGCGCTGCCGTTGGCATTTTTATTTTCCAATTTTTTAATACTCTAGGTGCAACTTCTCCAATAAAACCAATATCCTTTCCATCAACTATTATTTTTCCACATCTCCCTATTATGTAATTTGAATTGTCTACTGGCTCAATGGAATATTTAACATCTAGCATTTTGAAAAGATAATCTAAAACTTGCTTCAACTCTGTAAAATTGATTTTTTCATCAATTAATGATATTGCTAAACTTTCTTCTTCATTAATTTCTTCTTCTGGATCTTCCGAAGGTTTCCTAGAGAAAACTTTTCCCATCTCAAAAGTTTTTTGGGGATAAGCAGCATCTGAATTTTCCGAAGCTATCTGTAATAAATTTGTCAATATATCCATTCTTAAAACATCTCGTTCTGTTTTTGATTCTTCTAATTCAATGAACTCATTAAAATCATAATGCATCTTCTTTACATTTTTCTTCGTAGTTAAATGGAAAGATGAGGTTTCTAATAATCCAAGTCCCGCTAATATGTTTCCTATTGTTCTTTTTATTTTATCCGTTGGATCTTCGTAGGCGATTGTTGAAATATTAGGGATTTCGGGTATAAAATTATCGTAACCATAAGCAATTGCTACTTCTTCTGCTAAATCTATCCAGTGTAATATGTCTGTCCTGTAGGCCGGAATTAATGCGATAGAAGAACCTTTTCTTTTCTCATAATCTATTCCCATTTGCGCTAAATAATTTCTTACATCTTTTTCAGTTAAATCAATTCCAAGTGTTTTTTCTATATCTTTAATTTTAAATTTTAATTCCTCTTGTGACATATTTGGAGAAACAAAACCACCATCTTTTATGTCTTTGATATTCATAGCATAAATTCTCCCACCCATTTCGGATACTGATGCTAAAATAATATTCAAGCATTTTTTTAAATAAATTAGATTACTACCTGAACATTCTATGAAAATATCTTTAGTGGTAGAATTAATTCTCCCTGTTTTTTCAGAATTAATAATTGGAGGCATACTAAGTATCTCATTATTAGCGTCTATAAATATTGGGAATACTGTATTATCTTTAAGGATATCTCCATACTCTCTCCCTGCCACATGACCCCTCAGAATTTGACGTCCAGTCATTTCTCTATTAGATTCTAGGGGTTGGAATTTTATATCGTCAGGATTTTTTCCGATAAATCTTATAGGTAGTTCAATTTTATCCAAAGGGTAAACTCCGATTGCTAATTTTCGTCTTTTACGGCCAATTGAATTGTGTAATTTTTCTTGTATATCTACAATCTCTTTAATCTTCTCATCGTTGAATTTTAACCCTTTAACTATCGCACAAACAGTATGTGGACGTACAGGTTTTACCGACTTTTCTATTGTTACGGTGTAATTTTTTTCTGGTTTATTTATTTTAAAATTCGCTATTTTTCCTTTTTTATTAAATTGATTAACTGCTCTAGAAAAATTTCCTATTGATAATAAATCTGGCCTATTTGGAAAAACTTCAACTGAAATTTCAGAGTCCGTTACTTCTTCAATTGGTGTACCCATGTCTGTAATTTTTTTTTCTAATTCCTTCGTAACTTTTCCTACTTTCTTCTCAAATTCTTTTCTATTTAGTGTTAGTATTGTCATTCTCCCTTCCTCCAGAACTTCATCTCTCTTAGTTTATTTAAATCGTTCTTATAGACTTCTCTTAAATCATTGATTCCGAAAAATTCTGTTATGATTCTGTCAAAACCTTGTCCCCATGCTAAAACTGGAATATGTTTTCCGAACATTGGTATTGTAACTTCTGGTCTAAACATCCCGGCACCTCCAAGTTCTACCCACTTTTTGTGGACTGGATGAAAAATATCTATCTCTAAAGATGGCTCCGTGTAGGCAAAATATGCCGGCCTAATTCTAATTTTCTCGAATCCCATTTTTTTATAAAATTGCGTTAAGTATCCTAACAGTTGTCTAAAGTTCGCATTTTCGTCTATAACTATTCCTTCTGTTTGATTAAATTCAAACCCGTGTGACCAGTCTACCGTTTCATTTCTAAAACATTTTCCTAGTGCAAAGTATTTTGCTGGGAACTCTTTTGTTTTCCCTATTTCTAGAAGCTTTCTTGCAGAAAGAGAAGTTGTGTGAGTTCTTAATAAGACTTTTTTAGCATCTTCTTCTTTCCATTTGTACTGCCAACCCTTGCTTCCATCAATACCTCCTTCATGTGCCTTTTGAACATTTGATATTACACACTCTTCCTTCTTTTTGCACTTGGGCGGAAGTTTTCCTTTTGTATCTTTTATATAAAAAGTGTCTTGCATTTCACGAACCGGATGGTCTTGTGCCGTAAACAGACTATCGAAAACCCAAAACCCAGTTTCAACAATATTCCCAGACATCTCTTTGAAGCCCATATCTAACCAAATAGATTTTGCATAATCTTTTGATTGATTTACAAAATGTCTCTTTCCTCCATACACTCTAGGCACAGGTGAAGTCAAATCATATCTACGAAATTTCTTTCCTTTCCATTGATTTTGCTTTAAAATTTTTGGAGTTAGTGCTTCTAGTAAATCTTCCGTCAAATTCATTCCAGATATTTCTTTCCCTAATTTTGTCAATTTAACTTTCGTAGTTTTTTGTTCCTCTATCTCAACTATATCTTTTCTGCTCTTTAGATTTTCGAATGCTAATTTATCTAAATCAACAATTTCTTCAATATTCATTGGTAACTTTTCTAAAAGAAGCTCTTCAATCATTTTCTTCCTCACTTCTTCAGGCTTTGCGTTTAGACTTATTTTTCCTAGTTTAATATCAACTAATGCTTTTTTCTTTAGTGTCCCTAACGCTATTTTTGCCTCATTGTCATTCAAACTACAAACATTTTTTATTTCCCCAATAGGAATTATTTCTTTCTCTACTAATTTGTTTAATAAAACTCGCTCTGGTAATTCTTTTTTTAGATAATTAACACCTAAAATTCCTAAGATGATTACTTTTTTTTCTGAAGTTTCACTCTCTACCAATCCTTTATTTTTTAGAAAACCAATTGCTCTTAAAATTGTGGTTTTATCTAAGTCCATCTTCTCAGAAAAATCTTTTATCTCTAAAAAGTCTTCACCTAATTTTGGTAGAACCTCTCGCTCCATCGGCGACAAAGATTCAACAATTAGCTCTTTATCCATTGTACTCAATATGATTATAGCTTTTTAAGTTTTAGTAAAGCAGTTTATGGATCATTTGTGTTTTTCTATCTTCGGATGCTCATGACCTAATCTTTTTTTATTTTTAAGGTACTTAATATGTTTTAATTTCTCCTTTTGGAATTTGCTTATATTAAATTTATATTCATCAATCATTCTTGATGCATGGCTTCCTCCTAAAAAATGAGGCATAATAACATATGTTGCTCCTTGACTGTACAACTCATTTGCCTCTTCAATATTATGAGAAATTACTAGTATGATCGCTTTTTTATTTACTTGTCTAGCTTTGCTAATCAATAATAAATTTGTTTCGAATTCTGGAATTGTTGAAACAATCATTTTGGTTTCGTTTAAATTTAATTCATTTAAAAATTCATCGTCGTCTACATCTCCGTATCTACATTTAACCTTTTCCCCAGACAATCCGAGAATTGTTTCTGGATTGTGGTCCACAACTAAACAACTGTTCTCTAATTTTTTAAGAGACTTCAGCAAATCGTAACCAATTCTATTATATCCAAATAAAATAGTATTATAATTTTCTGTATCTTTTTCTTTTTCGGCTATTTTTTTTCTTTCAAATATTGATAAATATTTAGATAGGTGAGGGTATATTCTATCCGAGTATAATATTAGATATGTTGAGATTGAGATAGTTATTATCCCAACTAGTGTAACAAGTGATAATATTTCATTGGTTAAATGTCCCACGCTAACACCTAAAACAATAAAGATTAAAGAAAACTCGCTTATTTGAGCTACCGTAAGTCCTGCTTGGAATCCTGTTTTTTTCTTGTAGCCAAGTAGCCCCATTAAAATCACAACGATTAATGGATTCCCTATAAGAATGAACAAGGAGAAAATTATTGCTGGCACAATTAATTCGCTTATATTTCCGAAAGCCATTTGGGAGCCCAAAAGGATAAAAAATAGAATAATAAAAAAGTCTCTTAAGGGTTTTAGTTTTGAACTTATTTCGTAATGGAAGGGCGACATTGATAGAGCGACACCTGCAACTAGTGCCCCAATTTCCATTGAAAATCCGATAGAATGAAACAATGCTGCTAATCCCATTCCCCATCCAATTGAAAATAGAAATAAAAACTCTTGAGATTTTGCAAAAAAGACAGATAATTTTGGTAGAATATAAATGCTAACTAATATAAATCCCCCAATCAATCCTGCTCCCACAAGTAATGATAAAATGGAAAGTTCTTCTAAATGTAATCCGCCGGAAAAAGAAGATACTATCATTAATAAAATTATTACAAAAATATCTTGAACTAATAGGAATCCGATTGAAATTTTTCCGTATAATCTTTCTGTATCTTTTTTGTCTGATAAAAGTTTCATAATTATAATTGTGCTACTAAATGTAAGAGCTACTGCAATATACATTGAAACAATTGTTGAGAAGCCTAGTGCCTTACTTATGAAGAAGCCTATTAGAGATGTAAAAATAATTTGCCCAATTCCAGTTATTAGAGAAACTTTTCCTACTTCTTTGATAACCTTTGGACTTAAACTTATACCTATAATAAAAAGAAGAAACGTTACCCCTATTTGTGAAAATATTGATATGGTTTCCGTCGATTTAATAATATTAAGAAAATACGGGCTAACTACTATTCCTGAAATAATATAACCAATTATCAATGGTTGTTTGAGAAATCTCATTAGTCCTGCAATTAAAACTGTTATCCCAATGATTATGCTCAATTCTATAAATACTTCCATTCTAATTAAAAGAATATATCCTCACGCAAAAGATCTGAATGAGAAATAACGTCTGTGGATGTCACAATTCCCACTAACTTTTCTTTATCAGTAATCAATATTTTTTTAATTTTATGAGTCGCCATGATTGAAATTACTTTTTCTAAATCTGAATCTACATTTGTTGTAATAACCTTCTTCGTCATTACGGATGAAACATTATTATTTAAATTAGAAATATTTTTTAAAATATCTCTTTCAGTTATAATCCCTTTTATCTTGCTGTCTTTTAAAAAAGTTAAGCATCCAATTTTTTTGTGAGACATAATTATCGCAGCTTGTTTCAAAGTTATATCAGAATCAATTACGAAAACCTTGTTCATTACATCACTTACTTTCATTTTTCACTAATTTCGTACCTCTATGTCCTTTTATTTTTTTTGCGGTTCTTAATAGTGTAAACAATTGTCTTCTGTAAATATATTTGTTAAGCAACGTGAAAAAGTAAAGTGCCATCCCTATTCCAAAAAAAGAAAAAAATATAGTAAATATTTTTCCGATATCTGTTTGTGGTGCGAAATCTCCATATCCTACTGTGGTTACGGTTACTACGGTGAAATATACTGAATCAAGATATTTCCATCCTTCAACGTAAGAATAAATACACGAGCCTCCAAGCAACAAAATTAAAAATATTATGATTGCAAAAGTAATTTTTTTATGTAATTTCATTTTATTTTTGTCTATTTTTGTTCATCCTCATTTGTATTTTATTAGTATAAAATATTTTTAAATGTTCCTATATTTCTGGTATATAAATTATTAAAATCTTACACTCTCCCTACTTTGTTCGCTACTCATTCCCAAGCTGACACCGATAGATTGCCGTCCTTTCTCGTCAACTAAATTTTTTTTTGTTTCTGCTAGGCTTGCGATTTTAATATTACAAAAAGCTTTTCTACAAATTTTTATATTTTGAATAATTCTCTCTAGTCTCAAGACTCTTTCTTTTTCTTCTAATGTCCTAATTTCATTTATATTAATAATAATTGAAATCTTTTTTTCTTTTGCCAACTTTGCAACAAAATGATTTATCCCAGAATCTCTCTGCTTCAAAGTATCTTTCTTATCTCCTCTTTCTGGAGAAATTAAATAATCAATTTTTAAGCTTTCTATAGCTTTTCTATTTAAAGCATCGTCCCCTCCAATAAATCCAATTTTATAAGAAGCTTTTTTATCTTTCAATGAAGCAATAATTTTCCTTGCTTCTTTTTCAGAAGAGTCAATTAAAAATCCATCACATTCATCTTTCTCAGAAACTTCTGATTTAGATTTTACTCTCTTTAAATAAATAGAATCTTTGGATTGAAATAAATTTATGTCTTTCATAATATTCTGAAAGAAAAAGACTTTATATTTTTAAGTGAGGGCTAAAAAATCTTACTTTTCTCTCGTAGTAACCTTAATAAATATCCCAAAATTACTATGTATTATGGCTGTAGACTTAAAGCAATTGGTGATTGAAGAATTCTCTGGTAAAAATGCTCAACTTCAATATTCTCGTAAAGCAGAAGAAGGATTATGGATTCCTGAAAAACATTTTGTAAAGAAATATTTTACTAAAAAAGGTTCTAATGTCTTAGATATTGGATGTGGAACTGGAAGAACAACGATTCCTCTTTCAAAAATGAATTTTAAGATAATTGGTATTGATATCACTCCTGCAATGATTGAAAACGCGAAAAAAATTGCGAAAAGAAAAAAATTGAAGATTGATTACCGCGTAGATGACGCTACAAATCTCAACTTCAAAGATGCCTTATTTAATTATGCGATTTTTTCTAATCAGGGATGGACACAGATACCTGGAGATGAAAATAGATTAAAAGCGTTAAAGGAAATTTATAGAATTTTAAAAAAGAATGGAATTTATATTTTCACCGCTCATCCACGGGTTTTTACTAGACAATTCTCATATTTTTGGATTAAACAATGGATTCGGTTTTTCATTCTGAGGCCTTTAAGATTTAACATTGAGGAACTTGATTACGGTGATAGATTTTTTGACAGAGAAACCACAGATGCTCAGAAAACTTACATAAGTAAACAATATATCCATATTCCATCTATAAAAGAAGTTGAACGTGAAATTAAAAAAGCAGGATTTAAAGTTCTTGAAATAAACAGTAAAATGCAAATTTCAAAAAAAGATATAAGAAAACACCCGCCTGTTTTTTATGTATGTCAAAAACGATAGATTTACAATTTCTTATTCTCTAATCACTGTGCCCGTAAACTTTTTTTCTTTTAGAATATTATCTATAGCTTTTAACGAACCTACAATATAAGTTGTAATTTTTTTATTTTGAATCGTCTTCGCTGCAGATTGATCTAAAACAAAATGCTGACCCGCTTCATACTTTATTTTTTTTGTTATTTTTTCAAAATCTTCCCATGTTATTGTAGGAATAAACTTTGCTTTTTTATTTTTTATAGGGTCTGCAGTATAAAGCCCCTTGATGTTTGTTAAATTAATAAATGGACATTTCAAATAACTAGCAATTTTTGCGGCTGTTCCATCTGTTGTATTTTTATTAGTATATCTTAGAGCCCCACAAAAGACTATTTTATTTTTTCTTAATAAATTTTTGACTTTCTTCATACTTAGAGGTAATTTATCATTTGCAATTTTTCCGAAAAGGCTCATCATAAACTCAGCATGTAGTCTCGTGATAGCGATTCCTTCTTTTGATTGGGCCTTCGTTCTTTTGCCCAATTTTTTCAAAGCTGTAATATATTTTCTAGCTGTGGAACCACCTCCCGTAACAATTACAAATTTTTGTGAAGGATGTGCCTCAATTAATTTTTTAAAATTTAATAAAAACTTATCATCAACTTCTTCTGGGACAATTCTGGATCCACCTAAACTAATCACCCATGTTTTTTCCATATATTAAAAAGAAAAATCTGACTTATATATATTGCGGAATTAACACACAGTAAATAATTTATCGTCATGCACATCAAATATTTTCAACCTTACTCCAGAATCTAACCACCCATGAGAATAATTTAAGGCTGCAAAAGCGTTTACCCAATCATCTTTATCTTCGAAGTGATGTGCATCTGAAACATAATTTTCAACCATACCTATAATTTCTTTTGCTTCTGACTCCTTGCCGTTAATAATATTTATTTTAACTTCTGATAATGCTTTCTCGGTTAAATCAAAATATTTTTTTAATTTTTCGGAACTAATCTTATTATCCATTATTATTCAAAGAAATCTTATTTTTTAAAATTACCTTTTTGGCATTATATAATTTGGCTGCTTCCTAATTATAAATTTAGAACCAATTATATCAGAAATAGTTGCGTTAATTGCAAAATTATCTACCGCTGCCCTAAAAACTCCTTCTAATAAAGGAATATGTGCCTGATCTGAAACTCTGTCTAGAATATTTTTTATATCTTCGGCAGTTAAAATAATTCTTGTTATTTGTCTCTGTCCTCCTCTCATAACCATAATGGGTTTTCCAGTACCTTGACATTCAATCATAGAAACCGAAGGATCGTTGAGGAGTAAATTTATTTTATTATAGTATTGAGCCGGACCTACTTGAGTTCCTTCTGGTGCCATCGGAGGAGCCATTTGTGGAGCAATTGGGGCTATTGGTTGAGATGGAACTATTGGACTAGGAGAAGTTATCTGGGGAGATTGTATTATAGGTTGAGTTGGAATTTTTGGTTGGATTGTGCTTGCTGGAGTTAGAGGCTTGATAATATTTAAATTAGGATTAATAGGTCTGGGTATTATTCTTTTTGTATCTAGTTGCAAATTATTATTTATGTTCATAACTTTATTTTCTCCTAGTGAAGCTTCAATAATATTGGAAGAAAACTTTGGGACTAAATCAGCATGGATAACTTGTTTTTCTTTATAATTAAAATTTTTTGCGCGTATATTTTGTACAATTGCATATACAAACTCTTGGATGAATGGTTCCATTGCTATTGTGGAAATTTGTTGAGAATTCATAGATTAGGAAGAGGTCTTGGTCTAGCACGAGGCACTTCTATATTAGTATGAATCGGTTGAGGCTGTTCATTTCGTCCTCTTAGCTTCCCTTCCATTAGAATCAAACCTTTTGCTATAGTTTTATTTTGATCTAATAGTGAATCTATTTTGTTTAACATATCTTTGTCATTAGTTTTCCCTCCAGATACAAATCCCTTTGCAGCTTCTTCAAATACCTGTAATAATTTACTAATATTATCTGAAAGTGCTCCAAATTTAATAGACATATTTGTCATAGCATGTTGTAACCCAACAAAATTTTCAATTAGAAGTTCTTCTCTCTCCTTTGCAGTCATCTTTTTTTCTTTAGGTTTTTTCTCTACTGATTTTGGAGTTTTCTCTTTTATTATAGGTTTTTTGGGAATATCTTTGTCTTTAATCTCTGTTGATGATTTTTCTTCCACCTTCTTTACCATGCTAGAATTAGGACAACTTTGTTTATAAAAGTATTGGGAATATGGGCTCAGGAGGAATCAAACCCCCGCTTTCTCGGCTGGAGCGAGACAGACTATCATTATCCGATGAACCCAATAAATATTATTTGCATTCGACGTTTTTAAACCTAATTAAACTAACTTCTTCATCTCTTCAATTTCTACTGAAGATATTGCAGCACCTTTGAATTTTACACCGTAAAGTAATGCGTCGAGAAGCTCTTTGCTTTTTTTAACGGGTATTAAATTTTTCTTATATGCAATAAATAATAATTCGGCCGATCTAATAAACTTAAATTTCTTTAATTCATTCAACAAAGATAATTCGGCATCTAATGATGTATGTAATTTTTTTTCCATCATCGTTTCTAAATTTTGTGGAGCTTCTGTTAACATTCTTGTGGTTCTTTCATCAATAACAATAACATTATCTGCTCCACATAAATTTGAAAAAGCCAAGCAAGATGCTTCGCCATCATGAATAATTTTTATTTTTTCTCCTGTTTGTGTTGTTCGCAAAACTCCATTTGTTGTTTTTAAGATTTTTTTAGTTTCCATATCTAATTTTTGATTTGATATAACCGCATTGGACATCTTGAAAACTCCTCGTTCTATCATATCATTAACCTGAATTGCTTCTAGTTTGAATTTTTTAATTTTCATGGGTTTATCTACTACTTCTTTTCTAACATGTGGCGTCAAAATAAATTCTCCATCGAATATTCCTTTTAATTTTTCAATTATCGGCAGCATCCCATTCATAGTCATAGAAATTATAGGCCCTGCGTCAAAAATTAGGTATTTCATCCGAATATATCCTCCGCAATTTTAACTCTTTCCGCTACTGGCATGCTAATCGCTACCTTTGAATCTCCTATTGACGATTGCCCAATATATGATGCTAAATCCCAAAGACTAACTCCAAGTAATTCTGCTGTTTGTTCCGACGATAAACCATGTTCATATAATTTGAATGCCTTATTTATTTCAGCTTTTCTAAAAACATCTTTAATATATCTTCCAAGGTCTCCGGAAATTTGATTTAGAGAGTTTCTAATTCTTCCTAGATAAATCCTCACGTTTTTTATGTTATTTTTTTCCAAAGAACCAATAGCTAAATCTAAATTTTTTATTACAGATGTGTAAAAATTGCTCCATCCTTCCATTTTTTTGTAATGCTCTCGTTCTAAAATTTTTCCTAAAGAATAAACTAAAACAGCAACTACTATATTATCTCCATCTTGTGAAATTGTGGCGGAATGAATCGTTTGTCCGGATAATGCTTTTAACTCCTGTGGCTTATCCTTTTTAATTAGACGTGACGTTTCACGTAGGATTCGTAGAATATTCTCAACCTCTTTCATAAATAATTAAGTAACCCAACTTATATAAATCTTCTCAATCTCTTACTTTTATGAGAATATTATTGGACACTAATTTTATTTTGACATGTGCTAAAGAGAAGATTGATTTTCCTAGTCTTGCTGACGAGATTATCGATGAGAAAATAGAATGGGTTGTCCCACAGGATGTTTTGAACGAACTGGGAAGTTTAAAAGATAAAGTTGGAATGAAAGTTGCAGATAAAGATTCTGCTAAATTGGGGTTTGAAATGCTTCAAAATTTAGATCCCGAGGTTATTCAGCTACCGGGTAAAAACCCAAATGTTGATATAAAAATTGTGAATTATGTCATGAATAAGGATATTGTTTTGGCAACTTTGGATAAGAACCTGAAATCTAGGATTAATAATAAAATTCTGACGATTCGTGGTAAAAATAATCTAAATTTGTTGTGACAAAAGCTTTTTAAATCAATTTTTTCTCACTAGAATATGTTCTACGAAGTTTTAGTAACAGACCATGTAAGGGTAGAGCCAAGTAAATTTGGCATGAATACTGATGAGGCTGTGCGTGTGCAATTGGAAGAGTCTTATTCTGGATTCCAGGATAAAGATGTTGGTACTGTTGTAGCTGTTCTTGATGTTCTCGACGTTAAAGAAGGAATTATAATCCCTGGAGATGGAGCTGCATATTACGAATCAACTTTCAAATTAATAATTTTCAAGCCTGAATTACAAGAATTAATTTATGGAACTATAGAAGAAATCACAAATTTCGGAGCTTTCATTAGTATGGGACCTATCCGAGGAATGATTCATATTTCTCAAACTATGGATGATTTTGTTTCTTTCTCTGATTCTGGAGTTCTTACAGGAAAAGATGGTAAGAAAAATTTAGTACAGGGCGACAAATGTATTGCTCGAATTGTTGCAGTTTCATACAAAGGAGAAGAGCCAAAAATAGGATTAACTATGAGACAACCTGGATTAGGAAAACTTGACTGGGTAAGTGCAGAACAAGAAAAGGATGCTAAGCAGGCAGAACAAGCTGCGGCAATTGAAGCTAAAGCTACTAAAAAGGAGAAAAAGAAATAATGGCTCCTAAGGAAAAATCTTGTTTGAATTGTAAGCATATTTATTTTGGAGACAAATGCCCTAACTGCGGAGAAACTCCAGCAAGCGAATCTTTTAAAGGGCGTGTCCATATTTTTAATTCAGATAAATCAGAGATTGCTGATAATATGAAAATAAATAGCAAAGGCGAATTTGCAATCAAATCAAAATAATGGAAAGTAAAATAATCAAACAAAATAAGAATCTTTTTTTAGAAAGAGAAGAAATAATTATAGAAATTAAAAACTCTGTTACACCTACTTTTGATGAAGTTAAAACCGAGATAGGAAAACCAGCTGAATTGATAGTTATAAAAAAAATTAATACAAATTTTGGGAAGCAATCTTTTATGATTGAGGCTGTTGTTTATGATAATGTTGAAGCTAAGGAAAAAATTGAAACAGTTCCACAAAAAGTTAAAAAGAAAATAGAGGCTGAGAAAAAGGATCAAGAGAAAGCTGAGAAGAAAGCTGCTGAAGATGCGAAAAAGGCAGAAGAGGAAGCTAAAGCTACTGAGGAAACAGCTGAAGTTGTTGAAGAGACTCCTGCTGAAACAGTTGAACCAGAAGTTGAGGCTCCAACTGAAGAGGTTGTTGAGACACCCAAGGGTGTACCTCCTGCCCAGATGGCATCCGCTGAAACGGACAAGGTCGGCAAAGATGAAACTAAGGAGAATGTAGAAAATGATTAAGTCAAAAATTAAGGGCAAGAAAAAACATACTAACAAACCTACTTCTGTAAAATACAAGAAATATACAGTTGAAGGCGATAAAATTATTAAGAAAGCGCGAAGTTGCCCAAGATGTGGACCAGGAATATTTTTATCTGTTGGAAAAGGTCGAGCTTATTGCGGACGATGTCATTTCACTGAGTTTGAAAAAAAGAAAGTTGAAATCGAATTAGAAAGTAAAGAATAGTTTTTTGGGTAAGTTTTGATTCTATGTGTTGATGTGTTACTAACAGTTAAAAACACATTAACAGTTCGTTGGATTCTAAAGATTTATTAAGTTTGAGAGATTAATTGTTTTATGAATAAGAAAGGAGATTTTGGTGTTATTGGTATCATTGTTATTATCATATTAATTATCGCTTTATTTACTTTAAAGGTTCCATTTTCTAGCCAACGTTCTGACGTGAATACTTTGTTCTGTCAAGATGGGAAACTCATGAAGAGAGGTGGAATGCTTGGTCTTAATGATATGCTCACTAATCTTGGAACATCTACTGAGGCAATGTGGTGCTCTTTAGATATTAGAGATGAAGACCTTACAGCAGAAGTAAAGTATCGTTGTGTAGATGGGGAAGTTGTTGCTGTATGTCAGGCACAGTTATATAAAGTTATTCTGGCAGGAAAATTGGGTAACATTTTTAGTAACATTGATTTCGGCACCCCCATAAAAACATCAACAAAAGATTCTTCTCAAAATTCAAAAAAAGAATATGACCTTCCTCTTAATTATTCTGAAATAACTTCCAAGAGAAATTTGAAATTTGAAGAATTAAGAAAAAATTGGAGTTCTAAGAAAGGAGTGGAGTTTTGCGAAGAAAATCTTGCAGGTAATCGTATAAGTGCTGGTGGAGGGATTCCTAATTATGATTTTGTCAGTTGTTGGATAAATAATGAGGAGACAGCAAGATATTTGGATATCTTCTCTGGAGAAGAGGTAGGCGAAGATGAAGTTCATACAAGAAAGACACTCTGGGATGAATATAGAACCAACCCCCATAAACAAAAGAACTATTTTTTAGAGAGTATTCAAGGCGATAAGGCAAATTATGTTTTCATATTTTCACTTTTGTTTGCAATTTTCTTATTACATACAAGGAGGTTGAAGAAATTTTTTGGTCATAAAAAATTATTTAAGCACATTAGAAGAATTATAATTTATAGCTGCGTCTTTACATTAGCTTATCTTTTCTTTAATTTTATTTTGGGATTTACGACCATTTTAAACGAGTATGTAATATTTATTATTGGTGGATTTTGTTTAGAATTTTCTTCTGGTGTTATTAAAATATTTTTATACAATAAATCTAAGATTGATTTTGATAAAGACTTCTTATTGTGGATTTTTATCCATTCTATTCTTTTATTCCTAGTAATTAATTTTGTTAATTGGATAAATATAACCAATCAATATCTAAGTAATTTTTCGATTGGGTTTTTTATAGCCTTGATTTCAGAAATAATTGTAATTTTAATCTATAAATATTATCAGTCAAGAAGATATCATGAAAGACGGGGAAAAAATTAAAATAATTTTATCCATCTATAAGAAATAAACTCTCGCACTACTATCAGTTGGATATTCTAAACATTTTAAAAATCCTTCACTGCCCTAAACTTTTCTAGTTTATCTTGGGACTTATGTGACTTGAATTATTTGTGAAGATATTGAAACCCTAGGAGATGCAGTAAAGCGATTAAAAAGTTGCCTTACCGCTCTCTCCTGGGGAAAAAGAGGTGATATTATAACTAAGCAGTAATACTTTTTAAATGTTTCGGTGTGTTGTAATTGACCAGTGACACCAAGATATGGATAATCTTTATTAACCTAGGCTGTTATTTCTAGCGATGGAAAAAGGTGATAGAATTAATCAGGATCAATTTTTTAATTTAGTTTCTAGCGAAGAACTGGGTTGGCAAACTATTCTTTACGATCTTATAAAAACTGAGCAGTTGGACCCGTGGGATATTGATTTGGGAACTTTGGCTGACAAATATGTGGGAGTTATTCAGCAAATGGAAGATGCGGATTTTTTCATTTCTTCTAAAATCTTGCTTGCTTGTTCTATTTTATTGAGACTTAAATCTGAAATATTAATTAATTCTTACATTCAGGATTTGAATAATGCGCTTTATGGGAACAAAGAAGAAAAGAAATATGAAATTGAAAAAATTACAATTGATGAAGATGAGCTGCCAATTTTGGTTCCGCGAACACCTATGGCGCGACACAGAAAGGTTACATTAAAAGAATTAATGGGTGCACTTGATACGGCGATTAATACTGAGAATCGTAGGATAAAAAGAGAAATTAAGGGACGTCAAGCGGAGAAATCTGCGCTGGCTGTTATGCCAAGAAGTAGTTTTGTACCTTTGAAAGTAAGGGTTAAAAGCATTTTTAGTATTGTGAAAAATCATATTGGAGAAAATAATGACCATATGAAATTCTCACACCTTGCTCCAAGTAGGGAGGAGAAGCTTGCGTCATTTGTTCCAATATTACATTTATCAAACAATGGTGAAATCTTTTTGAGACAACCAAATCACTTCCAAGATATACATATGACACTTAAAATTCACGACGACGAACTCAAAGATATTGAAAGAGAGCTAGATTTATTAGAAATTTCTGAAACTTAATAATTTTTTCTACTATCTTTATATCCAATCTATCCCCTATATATTTTTAAAGAAAAAGCGTCTTCAAACTAAATGAATTACATTATTGAAAGGAGGTTTAAAAAAGAGAAAAAATGCCATTAGATTTTGCAAAAGAAGCAATTCAAAACGTTGAAGCTAACTCTATTAATTTTGATGATTTAAAAGCTGGAAAGGCTAATATTAAGGTTTTCGGATGTGGTGGATGTGGATGTAACATGGCGACCTGGCTTTTTAATAAGGGTATCAACGGGGCTACCATTTATGGTATCAACACAGATGCTCTTCATTTATCTATAACGAAGTCCGACGAGAAAATTCTTATTGGTAGAGAATTGACGCGTGGTCTTGGGTGTGGAGGCTATCCCAAAAGAGGAAGAGAAGCTGCTAAAGAATCTCTTACTGACCTGAAAAAAGCTGTTTCGAATTCGGATATGGTTTTTGTTCTGGCTGGTATGGGAGGTGGATCCGGAACGGGTTCAATTCCAGTAGTTGCTCAATTAGCTAAAGAAGCGGGCGCGGTAGTTATTGCGGTTGTCACAATGCCTTTCGAGGCGGAGAAAGCAAGAATCGATAAGGCAGAGTTCGGTCTTCAAGAATTAAGAGAATCTGTTGATACAGTAATTGTATTAGATAATAACAGATTAGTAGATATTGCTGGTCAGTTACCTATGGAACAAGCTTTCGCGGTTGCTAACGAGTTGGTTTCTACTATGATTAAAGGTATCGTTGAGACAATTACATTACCATCATTAATCAATTTAGATTACGCAGATGTGTCATCTATCATGAAAAACGGAGATGTAGCTGTGATCGGTATCGGTGAAGATAATTCAAACGCACGAGTTGATGCGGCGGTACAACAAGCCTTGACTCATCCATTATTGGATGTAGATTATAGGGGAGCTACTGGAGCATTGGTTCATATCACATGCGGTCCTGATTTAAAACTTGAAGAATTTGACACTATTGGAAGACTTGTTACAGAAAATTTGTCTCCAGAAGCACAAGTGATTATTGGAGCAAGAGTAAATAAAGAATTTCAGGGAAGAGTAAGAGTCATTACAATTATGACTGGAGTTAAGTCTCCTTACATCCTAGGAAAAAATACAAGTACTTTTGAAGATAATAACAGAATTAGTGTTAATGAACTCGGCTTAGACGACTTAAGTTAAAAAACCAACTTTTTATTTTTTATTTTTATTTTTCCTCGCTTCCTTCGGGGGGCGAGCGATTCACTTTTGTGAATTAAACAGACTTTAGACCTATATTGATTTCTGGAGTCATCTTCTTATTTCCCCATTTATCAAAATACAATATGCTTTCTAGTTTTCTTTTCTTTTTTTCTTTAGCCTTAACTTTTGGTTCTTTTCCTATTGGAAAAAGCGCTTCGACATGGAATCCTTCTGGTACATCTAGAACTCTTCTGATTTGCTCATTGTAGAAATATCCTACCCAATTCGTCACTAATTTTTGCTCCGTTAAAGCTAATAGAAAATTCTCAATTGCGGCACCTGCTTGTTGTGCACAGAAACGAACACCTCGTTTATCATAATCTCTAATTAAACTTGAATCATCTGAGACTGCAACTACTATATATTTGACTTTTCCTACAAATTCTTGTTGAGATGCAGCTGCTAACTTTTCAATTTTCTTTTCATCTGAGACTAATATAAATTTTGTTACAAAATTATTTCCAGCACTCGGAGCGAATCTTACCGAATCCAAAGCCCTGATTATTTTTCTCCAATCAGGTTTTTTCAAATCAAATCTTCTCACGCTCTTCCTAGTTTCAATTGCATCTTTTAATTGCATGAAATAGGATAGGATAAGAAGTTTATAAATTATTTGGAGCAGAATCTCCTTAGAGAAAACTCGAAAAGTGTTACGACCCTAAAGATAATACACGAGAAAGATTTATAAATTAGCGCTGTAATAAATTATTATGAAAATTGCTATTTTACATCATGACGTTGAATCACCCGAAGGATATTTTGCTAAACTTTTTAGAGAATATAGTTGCGATGTAGATTTTTTTGATATAAGAGCTGTATGCTGGGAAGAACTTATTTCTTACGACCTAGTTTTTAATAGGGTATACAGTAGTGTTGCCCCAAGAGATTTTGAATCCTTAGAAAAAACCATAGAAATTCTCAAAAAACTTGAAAATGTTGGAACATTATGTGTAAACTCTTCTTCTGCTTCACTTGTAGATTATAGTAAATATGAATTATACAAAGCATTATCGAATAATGATATTTTTACACCCGAGACTATCCTTATTGACTCTAAAAAGGATTTTTTGACTTCAGTTGATAAAGCTATAGGATTATTTGGATTCCCCATTGTTGCAAAACGAAACTGCGGTGGAAAAAGCTACGAGGTTTATCGCGTTAATTCCCGAGAAAAACTTATTAAAAAATTAAAAGATATGTTTTCTGTAGCGGATAAAGAAGGATATAAATCTGGATTTATTTTACAAGAATTCATAAAAGCAAATAGGTCTCACGATTGCAGAATCGGTGTTGTCGATGGAAAATTTTTATTTGCATACTCAAGAACTTTTGTCTCTAGAGATTCTAATGATAAATGGATAGCATCTACAAGTAATGGATCTATTGAAAATAATTTTGAACCTACCCGTGAAGAAATTGAATTGGCAATTAAAGCAAAAGAAGTAACAAATGTTATGTATGGGGAATCTGACGTTATTATGACTGATAAAGGGCCTTGTCTCATTGAAATAAATCCATCTCCAGGTTATTTTTTAGACTCTTTAGACGATCTCGAAAGAATGAAAATGATTGTCGATAGTCTTGTTAAAAAAATTAAACAACCAATTATTTCTATTGTCTTAGAAGAAAACGAAGAAATTGCTTCTATTATTTCAGAAGAAGAAATTCTTAGTACTGCAAATTAAGATATTATGGATGTAACTATTAGTTTAAACGATGGTGCAATTGTCGGGGAGAAAGGCTATCTTGGATCTATATCTCTTTGCAATGCCTTTCGTAATAGAGGACATAATCTCCAAGTAGTTTCCCCTGTAGATATTCACATCGAAAACAATACCGTTACTGCCCGTAAAATATACAGATCATATGGTGCTTCAGGGAAATTCCAATTAGAAGATGGTAAGGTACCTCTAAGTGGAGACGTCTTCTTTGTATATGGCTTAGGAGAAAATAATGGCCCAAGAACTACTAGTTCTTTTATGTCTTCTCTTTATCCCTTAGAGAATCAATTTCGGAAAGTCTTGAATAGTGCCGAAGCCACATCCTATGAAGAAAAGGGGAAGCAGAATCGTTTTTTTATGGAAAATGGGCTTCCTTCTATCCCGACATTTGATGTGAAATCTTCTTCTGATTTAGTAAACCTGCTCTCTTCTTACGAAGGCATTATTGCAAAGCCAAATGTTGGATTTATGGGAAAAGGCGTTCGTTATATCACTGATATTAAATCTGCCAAATCTATTGAAGATTTTCATAATTATACTTTTCAAACCTGTGTGCATGCTGATGAGGAACGAAGATATATGTTTTTAGATAATAAATTAATAATTCGTAGAGCTCTTAAAAGACCAGGTAACCCAGGAGAAGAGAGTTATGGAAGAATGGACCTAATTGAAGGTTATCCTCAAGAGGAAGAAACCTCAAGAAAAATTATCGAAAAAATTGGAATGTTCTTTGGTTCTGTTGATTTCCGTGGTGATCCTGGGAAAAGAAGTTATCTTCTTGAAGTTAATGGGTCCGGAACTGGGGTTGAATATGATGATGAAAAATTAACGAATTGCTACAATGTATCTGGCTTAGTTGTTAAGGCAGTTGGGGAAAAAATGTCAGAATAAATTTATGGATAACAAAAAAAAATTACTCTCTGAGAAAAGCGCCTTTTTGGTTGGCACTTCGGGAACTATTACAAGTTCTAATTTAATATTGACAAAAAAAAGATTGCTCGAATTAGGAATTAACAAAATACACTACTCTAAAAATATTTTCTCTAAATATTTGTGTTATGCTGGAGACTTTCAAAGACGGTTTCAAGAATTAAATCTCGCATACAAATCTGCAGATAGTTTGATTTTTAATATTATAGGAGGTATGGGTGCTATTCAGATACTACCTTATTTAGATTATAAATCTATCAAAAAAACAAACAAAATTTTAATTGGGCTCAGCGACCTAACAATATTACTCAATGCAATTTATCAAAAAACTGGAAAAAGATGTATTCATGGTCCTCATTTTGGAAAAGATATAGAACCATCCGAACTAAGTTGTAAATATCTAATCCAAGCCATAAATAAAGAAAATTATGATATATCTTTTAATAAGGAATCTATTTTAAAAGAAGGATTGGCTGATTCGAGAATTGTTGGTGGAAACCTAGAATTGCTTGGAAGGTCTTTGGGAACTCCTTATGAAATTGAAACTAAAAACAAAATACTTTTCTTAGAAGATTACGACATGAAATCTTGGAGAGTTTTTGATATTTTATGGCAATTAAAAGTTGCTGGAAAATTTGACAAAACAAAGGGAATAATTCTTGGATATTTCAAAGAATGTGGTGAGAATATTGATATTTATTTAAAGGAATTCTTCAAGAATTTTAATTGCCCAATTATAATGAACCAACAAATAGGTCATAACGAACCAAATATTTCAATTCCAATAGGAGAACGCTGTATTATAGATACCAACGAACTGAAATGGGGAATTAGATTCTAATTACAAGATATAATTAAAAGAGCGTCACTATAAGTATACTACGCTTTCGGGAGGACTCGAACCTCCGACATCACGGTTAACAGCCGTGCGCTCTACCTGCTGAGCTACGAAAGCATAATCAATTATCAGAAAAAGCATATATAAAACTTCCCACTTGTCTCTAATTGAGATGTCATCTCCACTATTTTCTAGGGATTAAAAGAACAATATTTATAATATCTAAATGGGTTAGTTTTGATATGGTGAATATAATTAAGCCAATTTCAACTTTATTCATGTTGATGTCTGTTGATGGAAAAATATCTACAGGAAGTACAGATAATTTAGATATGGATAAAGATTTCCCAAATATAGGAGGAGTTAAAGAAGGTCTCCAGCAATATTACGATATTGAACAGACAACAGATTTGTATTCTTTGAATTCTGGTAGAGTCCAAGCTAAAATTGGAGCAAATAAACCCCAAAAAGATATTGCCAAGTTACCGGTTAGTTTTCTGATTGTTGACAATAAACCACATCTCAATAAAATAGGTGTAGATAATTTCATTAGAAAGAGTAAAAAATTAATTATTATCACAACAAACAAATCTCACCCTGCTTTTGATAGACAGGAAGAGGATAATCTTGAAATTATCTACTATGAAAATAAAATTGATTTTGTTGATTTATTTAAAAAACTAAAAGAAGATTTTAAAATTGATAACTTAACAATCCAAACTGGCGCCACTTTAAATTCGGTTTTTTTAAGGAATAAATTGATTGATAAAATTTCAATTGTTGTTGCTCCAGCTCTAATTGGAGGAAAAGAAACATCTTCTTTAATTGATGGAAAATCTTTATCTTCTATTGCTGGATTAAAAGATATCAAAGCATTAAAATTAATTGATGTAAAAAAATTAGATGATTCTTACTTGCATTTGAAATATGATGTGATTAATGATACTATAATAAATACTTAGAACTGTCTCTTAATCACTATCTTCTATTCCTTTCTTTAAACCCAAATCATCTCTTTCAAATTTTCTTCTAGATATATTTTGCTTTTCTAAGTAAGCAAAAATATTACCATGTTTTGCTCCTTGTATTAAAGATTCGAGTGCTTGCATAACTGCGTCCAAATGTTCTGAATCAACAATTACTCCTACGGTATTTCCGTGAATTACTATCTCTGAACCAGTTAAATTTTCTATAGTTTTCCTAGCTTTTCCACCAGTTCCAATTAATCTTGCTCTCACATCTCTTAGATTTTTTCTATGAGTATGTTCTTTAACTTCTACAAACTCTAAAACAAAATCTTCACTTATCAATAATAGAGCATCGTCTACATTAAAGCCAAAATCTATCGCTCTTATAACCTGTTCAACTAAATATTCATTTAGCTCGCTACCTTTAACAGAAATGCCTGCTTTTCCAAACCCGATCTTTACTTTTACTTTATTTTCAATTACCGGAACGGCTTTTCTAACTTTTCTTATATTTCCTACTGGAATATTTCTCATGGAGTATAAAAATAATATAAGTTTATAAGATTAAGGTATTCAGTGAATTTCGGGAATTTGGTGTTGATTTTTTGAGTAATAAACTTTTTATATTGGATTTTCGACTAAATAGTATACAATGACGGTTGTAGTTCAATGGTAGAATGTACGGTTGTGGTCCGTGAGACGCGAGTTCGATTCTCGCCTTCCGTCCTCAAATAATATGGTAAAATCATTCAAACTAATTAAAAAACAATTGTTGATATTATTTGTATTTTCATTCTTAGTTTCTGTAGCTTCGATTATACATGGAGTTTTTTTTGATTTGCAATTTGAACAGGTGAGGCGGTTAACAATAGAGGGGTTGATTTTTACTTTAATAGTTATATTCCCTGCGGTGGTTTTTTTAGAATGGGTTTTTGATATTAATAATAAGAAGAATTATGATAGGCTTAATCAAAGATTAATTAAACTTGAAAAGAAACGTAAATAATATGAGAATACAAACAGTCAAAGGTTTCCGAGACTTTGTCGGGGACGATGCTTTAAAGCGAATGAAAATGAAGAAAATTATTCAGGAACAGTTTGAACTCTATGGTTTTGAGCCGGTAGAAACACCAATAATTGAATTCGAGGAATTTGTGAAAGGAAATAATTCTAATGACGAAGCGGTTAGGGATATCTTTAGGTTGACTGATAGAGGAAAAAGAGAATTGGCTTTGCGGTATGAATTTACTTTCCAAATGAAAAGAATTGCGAAGAATCAGAAGTTGCCATACAAGAGATTTCAAATTGGAAAAGTTTTTCGAGATGAGCCCATAAGAAAAGGAAGATTGAGGGAATTTATTCAGTGCGATGCTGATATTGTCGGAAGTTCAATGAAAGATGAGGTTGAATGTTTGAAACTCGGGAAAAATATTTTTGAGAAACTAGGTTTGCCTGTAAAAATTTATGTTAATAATAGAAAATTAATTAATGAAATTTTAGTTTCAGAGAATATTGGAGAAAAGAATAGAGAACAAGTTATTAGAGAGTTGGATAAATTGGATAAGTTATCAGAGAAAAAAGTTGCGGATAATTTGAAAAAACTTGGGGCGGAAAAACTGTTGAAAATTTTTACAGGTATGGAAAAGGATTTTGAGAAATATAAATTTTACAAAGAGATTAAAGATTTGAAAAAAATGTGTAAGATGTATGGATTTAAAGTTGAATTTAGACCATTTTTAGCACGAGGACTTTCTTATTATAATGGAACTGTCTTTGAAATTTGGTCGAAAGATTTAGATGTCTCTCTCTGTGGAGGTGGAAGTTATCTTATCGATGATGTTCAAACTACTGGTATTTCTTTTGGGCTGGAACCTATATTTTTGTTATCAAAAATTGAAGGAGATGTTACAAAAATCCAAATCATTTCAATTGGCGAGGATGAAACCGCAATTAGATTAGCTGAAGAATTACGTAATAATAGTATTTCTGTTATTGTTCTTCTAGATAAATCAGCTGGAAAGGCAATGGATTATGCAAATTTAAAAGGCATTGAAAAAGTAATTTTTGTTGGAAAAGAAGAAGTTGCAAAAAAGAAGTTTAAAATTAAGGATATGAAAAGTGGGAAAGAAGAATTTCTTTCTTCGGACAAAATTTTAGCTAGCTTAATTTAAGATTTTCTATTCTCTAAAAATTTTCTTATGTTTTGTTTGAATTTATTAATATCTTTTACTAAACATATCCCACCTGCTGCTGGTACATGCCCACCTGCACTTCCTTCTTCTAGCCCATCGACCCCTGCTTTTAGTAAATCTGCCATATTTATTTTCTGAGAAGTATTTCTCGCCGACAATGTTATATATTTGCCTTCTTCTTTTGGAGTTGCAAAGATATATGCTTCATCCTGGTCTTGATGACTTATAATTCCAGAAACTGGGCCCTTTACAGAAAAATTTGGTTCAAAATAATAAAAATTTACATCACCCAATCTTTCTTTTTTCTCTTCATATTCTTTCACAAATTTTTGTACTTCATTTTCGACTTGCTCTGAATATTGTCTTAGATTTTCTATTTCTTCAATCGAATTAATTTCTCTAAGAAGAGTAAATGCTTTTCCCATATCTTCGTTAAAATAAACTAAAAAATTCGTAACAACGCTACTTACGTTTTCTTTAAATTTATCTAATGTCATATTTACTACCTCTAAATATTTGTCTATAAAATTTTGATTCTCCGCATATAATTCTCCCGAATCAGTTATTGTTCCGATTAATGAGAGCCATGGTTTTAATCCTGTTAATTCTCCTGCGGTTCGTGATGACGGAATATATCCTTCAGTAACTGTTACTAATTCCAATATCTCTTCTGCTATAGGCGTATCTCGAGGATGATGATCTGCGTATAAAACTTGTTTATTTTTTATTATCTCAGATTCTTTACCTATAAAATACGGCGCTACATCACAAATAATTATTTTATCAAATTTCTCTAATTCAAAATCTTTCAACTTGCTTCTGTTAATCTGATAAGTAAAATGTTCTGTCTTCGCATTTTTTAATTTGCACCAATCATAATATAAAATTCCTGAACAGATTCCATCTCCGTCATCATGATGAATTACTGCCACTTTGTCTTCACTATTTATATTATCTAAAAATTCTCTCGCTTGTGCAAATGTTATTTCTGGCATTTTATATTTTTACCGCAATATATTTTAGCTTTATTCCCTTTATTGTTATTGTAGAAAATAGCAAGGCTTTTTTTTCGAATTCCGCAATTTTATCTGAATCTCGTAAATAGATTAACTTAAATTCTTTACCAAATTTTTCATCTGGCTTTCCATCTCCATTTTCATCAATTGCATCTAATAATTCTGCGTCATACCAACACCATGCTGTTGGGATCAAGGTCGCTAATGAAATTTTATTTGTTTTGAATATTTTTTTAATTTCTGGGACAATATATACTTCAGTTCTAAACTTTTCAAAGTTTACTTCTCCTATTGATTGTAACTTTGTACTGCTTCTATTTTCTGAATTATTAGACTTCATTCAAAATCCTTTGCCAATTTAAAAATCAAATCTTCCTGGAAATGTGGTGCTAAAATCTGAAGTCCTACATCTTTATTATCTATTTTTCCTGCCGGGATTGATATTGCTGGAATACCTGCTATGTTTGTAAGAGCTGTTAAGATATCATAAGAATACATTTCTTTAGCTGAAATCGATTCTCCAATTTTATGAGGCGTTCTCGGGACTGTTGGCATAATAATTGCGTCTACTTCTTGAAATATTTTTTCAAATTGTTTTTTTATAAAACTTCTAGCATTCAAAGCTTCTTTGTAATACCTACCTTCGTGTTCAGCTTTTGTAATCTCAGAGCCACCCATTATTCTCTTGATTACTTCTGGCCCAGCAGCTTCTTCTATTTTTTTACCAAATCTTCTACCATCAAACTTTCGAGTTGTTGAAAAAAATTCTGTAAAAACAATTATGAAGTAAGTTTCTAATGCAATATCTAAGGGTAAATTTATTTTTTTTATTTTCCAATTATTTTTTTCTGCAACTTCCTTTGTTTTATTTTCAATTAATTCTGCTATTTCTTTACTGCAAAAATCTCCTACGTTAACCAATCCTATTATCCCCTTTTTCGAAGTATTGTTTTTAGGTATCTCTCTTGTCGTTTGATCAAAATTATCTTGCCCTTTAATAATATCAAATATTAATTTTGCATCTTCTGTGGAATTTGTTAATGGCCCAATACAATCAAAAGACATTGTCATATCTATTAAGCCGTAACGAGAAACCGCCCCATAAGTAGGTTTTAGTCCAACTACTCCACAATGTGATGATGGCACTCTTATTGATCCTCCTGTGTCCGAACCTAAAGTAAAGTCACAAAGTTCTGCTGCAATTGCTGCGGCTGGTCCCGAACTTGATCCTCCAGCTACCAATTCTGGATTTTTTGGATTTTTTGTTGGTCCGAATGCTGATGTTTCTCCTGACCATCCACATGCAAATTCATCCATATTTAACATTCCCAGTACTATTGCATCTTCTGCTAGGAGTTTATTAATTACTGTTGCATTATATGGAGAAACATATCCCTCTAATACTTTTGACGCACAATTTGTTTCTAATCCTTTTACAGAAATATTTGCTTTTACAGCAAAACATAATCCTGCTAATTTTCCCACATTTCCTTTCTTTATTCTCTTATCAATTTCTTTTGCCTGAGCAATTACTTCTTCGTTTAGAGATAGAAAAATATTCAAATCCTTTGTTTCTAGAGTTGCTATTTTCTTAGAAAAATTCATAACATTTTGAACTGCCGTTAACTTTTCATATTTAATTTGTTTGAGTTTATGTTTAAGGCTATTTTGGGATATCATTTTATATCTCCTTTTTCGATTAGAAATTGTGTATAGGGAGAAACTTTATGTTTCCATTCATCAACCTTTTTTAAATCGAACCAAATAATTTCTTTTATCGGCTCTATCGGTCTAATTTTATTTTTATTTTCTAGTTTCGCCAAATAGCTAACAAGAATGATTGTCATTTTTTCTTTTGTTTGAGGATTTTCATATAGTATTTTAGGGTGGAGTGATTTTATGATTTTTATTTCTCCATTGATTTCTTCTTTGACTTCCCTACGACAGGCATCTTCTAAATCTGTTTCCTCTTTAATTGTTCCTCCTGGAAGTTTATAAAAATCATCTTTGTCTTCTTTGACTACTAATAATTTCCCATCTTCGATGATTACAGGGCCAGAAGCTACAATAAATTTTCCTATCATTTCTTCCATCCTCCTTTTTCTGCTACTATAAATCCATCTTCTACAAATGGGGCATTTAGTAAAGTTAAATCTTTAAACTCGGGATCAGTGTTCCATCCTTCTCCGTCTTCTCTTGTGCCTAATCCGTTTTCAAAATGAGATTCTGTAGTTTTAATCTTAGACAACTTAGATGCAAATTCATTTAGAAGATTCTTAGATTCTTTTCTTATTTTTTCTTTTTCTTCTTCGCTAACTTCGTGCCAAAGTGAATTATTTGCCATAAATAAAGTTAGGCAGGATAGTTTATAAATTTGGGGTTATTAGATTTATATGGATGAGTGCGTATTTTGCAAAATTGTTTCTGGAGAGATTAATAATGAACAGATTATGGAAAGTGAAAATTTTATTGTGATTAAAGATATCTCTCCCAAGGTAAAAGGACATTCTTTAGTTATTTCTAAAAATCATTACACTACTTTTTTAGATATGCCATCAGAAATTTATGAAGAATTATTAACTACTGTTAAAACTGCAGCTTCGAAAATTATTAAAGAGGTTGATGCAGATGGATTTAATCTTATTATGAATAATGGAGAGACTGCGGGGCAAATCGTTCCTCATGTACACTGGCACATTCTACCAAGAAAAAAAGGTGATGGATTTAAAATCGATATTTAAGAATGTAATATTATTCCTTTTTGCCAAGACTTAAATAGTAAACGTTCAATAAAATAAATAAAAAGAGGAGGATATCAAATGAAGAAATTTTTTCAAAAATTGTTTAAAAAGAAAAAGAAAGAAGCAAAATCAAAGAAAGAAGTAAAGGTTTAGTGTAGTTAGTTTTAATTAAACAAGATTATTATATATTTTAAGAATACAAAATTATTTTTTATTTATTCCTTAGGAACATCTTTTTTGGATTTTGGTAAATCCAATTGTATATGGACATCTTTAAGTTGTCCTGCCTCTACAATTGATGGAGCATCCATTGTAAGATCTCTTGCATCTCTATTTTTGGGGAAAGCAATTACTTCTCTAATACTCTTTTCTCCCAATAATACCATAATTAGTCTATCAATACCTGGTGCAATTCCACCATGAGGAGGGGCTCCATATCTAAAAGCTTTAAGCATATGATCAAATTCTTTCTTTTGTACTTCGGTAAACCCGATAAGGTCAAATATTTTATCTTGAATAACTGGATCATGAATCCTTATACTTCCCCCTCCAACTTCATATCCATTTAAAACTAAATCATGCTGATAGGCTTTTGCCTTTCCTGCTTCTTCAACATTTAAATATTTGAAATCTTCTTCTTTTGGCATTGTAAACATGTGATGAGATGGTCCCCATCTTTCCCCAGCTCCGTGGAAAAAATCTTCTTCTTTCTGCTCTTTAAATAATGGGAAATCAACTATCCAACAGAAACCAAGTTCATTAGGATCATCTTTATTTTCTCTAATATCTGGATTATCACGACCGTACTTTTCCATTGCCTCGTCATAAGTTATTCTAGGAAAAGGTAATTTTGTAAAATGTTTCTCTGGTAAAATTTCCTTCACTAATTTAATCATTAAATCTTCAGTTAAATTTAAAATTTCATCTTGGGACATAAACGACATTTCCATATCTAGTTGATAGAATTCTCCTGGACAACGATCAGCTCTGGCATCTTCATCTCTAAAGCAAGGTGCAATTTGGAAGTATCTCTCTATTCCTCCAACCATTAACAATTGCTTATATTGTTGTGGAGATTGTGGTAATGCATAAAATTTTCCTTGATGGACTCGTGAGGGGACAAGATAATCTCTAGCTCCTTCCGGTGAAGACTTTGTTAGAATAGGAGTCTGAATTTCTAAGAAATCTTTTTCATTTAGAAAATTTCTAATAAAATTTATTATTTTATGCCTTAAAATTAAATTATTTTTTAGCTTTTCTCCTCTAATATCTAAATATCTATACTTCAATCTAATCTCTTCTCCAACATCTTCGTTATTTACTTCGAAAGGAAGGTTATCTGCAAGTGAATACACTTTTAATTCTTCAATTTTTAATTCGACTTTTCCAGATGTAAGTTTCTCGTTTTCGCTTCCTTCTGGTCGTGCATTCAAAGTTCCTTTGATTGATATACAAGATTCCAATGTTAAATTTTTTACTTTTTCAAAATCTTCTGAACTTTTTTTTGAAATCACGGCTTGAACCTTTCCATATCTATCTCTTAAATCAATAAATGCTACATTTCCGTGAACTCTTATAGTATCTACCCATCCAACTAGGCTTACTTTTTCTCCTATTAATTTTTCATTTATCTCTGATGATTTATGAGTTCTTTCCATATTGAGATATATTAAATTGGGTTTATAAGAATTGTGGAGATAGATTTTTAAATCAAATTCTTTTCTTTTTAATATGGATATTAACGATTTAGAATCAGCTATTAATTCTACAAAAAATAAAGAAAAGAAAGAGGAAGAACCTCAAATGTCTTCCGAGCAAGAGATAGGTTTTCATAAAGGATCGCTAAATACTTTGCTAACAGAAAGAAAAGAATTGATTAAGATCGTCGGTAATATCGAAGGAATCATTCAGGCACATGTTAAAAGATTAAAGGAATTAGGGGTTGAAATTAAATGATTGCAAAGGGAAAATGTATGCTTATTTCTGGATTCAGTGCAGCTTTTGGTGGAGCATTAGGAAATGTTAGTGGTTCCAATAATTGGGCTGTAGTGGCGGTTATCTCAATGCTGTTTGCTATTCTGGCCGTTTGGGGATTTGATGGTATGATTAAGAAAGAGAAAAAGAATAAATAGGGTGTTTATATTTTATTTTAATGGTGAGAAAATTTATTTCAATAGTGCTTATGTTATCTGTCATGGCATTTCTTTTGGGATTTATTTATATGAATCTTCCACAAGAACCAATTGAAATGATATTAGATACTGTTGTTCCAGAACGAACTATTAATATTACCTACGGAGATACTCCCGTGTTTATGGAAAATTTAAGATTCAATCATAATAATATTTCTTATTTTATAGAAGAAGATTGTAGTGAGGTCCGACGATATTCTATGATTGAAGCATTTGTTATATTTAAAAATGAGACAGGGTTAATTTCATTTTATGAAATAAAAAATAAAAGTAATGCTGATGTTAGTGTCGGGTGTTCTGATGATTACATTGAACTGAGTGATAATTTATTTATCGCTGGAGAGGGTGGACCTTCTAGGATAATTAATACTAGTGCTTTTAAGATGATAGAGAAAGGAAAAATATCACTATATCATGATCCACGATGTGATTACCCCATTGTAGGATTGCATGAGCTTTTGCATGTCTTTGGATTCGACCATTCCAAGAATCCAAAAAGCATTATGTATAACACCTCTAAATGTAATCAAAGAATTAGTAAGGATATGATCGATTTAATCGATAAATTATATTCTATTGAACCATTAGCAGATGCGGTTATAGAAAATTTGACTGTTATTAAGAAAGGAAGATATTTAGATTTTAATATCACAGTTTCAAATGATGGACTTATTAAAATTGATTCCATTAATTTAACTATTTTTGCTGAAGAACGAGAATTTCATGTCATCGAATTAGGAGAACTTGATATAGGATATAGTAGAGCTTTAAGAGTAACAAATAATAAATTGCCTTCTAAAAGTGTTGAAAATATTAAATTTGTTTTGGATGCTAATGATAATATTAGAGAACTTAATGAGGAAAATAATTTTATGCAGATGACTATCTCATCTTGATAAAACTTAAAAGGATGTTCTTAATAAAAAATTTATGGAAATTGAGGAATTAAAAAGAGATGCTTCTTTAGATTATATAAAAATTTTAAAGGCACTAATGGAATTGCCTTTTCAGGTAGGGAAAAATTTATTAGTAGATTTTTTAGTTGGTAGCTATGCAAATAAATCCGTTACTAAAAATAGATTGGACGAGTTGGATAATTTTGGGAAACTTCTTTGGGATAAAGATAAAATATTTAGAGAGATAGATAATTTAGTTTCAAACGGGATGATCGAGTGGGCGATAAGTGATTATAATAGATTTGTAAAAGTTTTGTCGTTAACAATTAGAGGAAGAAATGAAATAATAAATCCTACCCTCCCTAATAAAAAATTAGATAACAAAATTGAGTTTAAAAAAACAGAAATCAGCGAGGAGGATAAGAAAAGATTTGAAGCCATGGATAGTTTTTTAGGTAATTTTAATGACGAACAAAAAAAGGCGATTATCTCCGAGGGTTCAAATATTCTTTGTGTTGCTGGAGCTGGATCTGGAAAAACTATGGTTTTAACAAAAAGAATTGAGTTTCTAGTTAAATATAAGGGAGTTCATCCTTCTGGTATTTTGGCTATTACTTTTACAAGAAAGGCGAGAAGAGAAATGGAAAAGAGACTTTCTGAATTGGGAGTCAAAGGGGTTACTGTGAATACTTTTAATTCATTTTGCGAGAGTATCCTTAGAAAACATGGTGCCGAAATTTATGGTAGAATGATTAGGGTTCAAAGCTATGCTGACAAGATTCTCGCAATAAATATGGCACTAGCCTCTATGGGATTAGATATGGATAACGTCGTAGATAGTTATTCTACTACATCTCAGAAAAAATTCAAAAACAAAGGGCAGCTGACAAATGGTTTTATGAATGATTGTTTTTCAGTGATGGATTATTTTAAGGTAACTGGGATGGAAGAATATGATTTTAGTAAGGATGTTGATATAAAAGAGAAAGACAACGCGAAAAGAATTTATCAAATAACTCAATATCTGAAAGAACATATGTCAATACAAGGATTAAGAGATTATACTGACCAAATTGTTGATACCATTAAATTCTTTAAGGATTCTCCTGATAAAATCCCAAAATTTGAACATGTTTTAATTGACGAATATCAAGACGTGAATGCTATGCAAATTGAATTGATTGAATTATTATCTGCTCCAAATCTCTTTGTGGTTGGCGATCCAAGACAATCAATTTTTGGATGGAGAGGTTCTGACATAAAATATATCTTGGACTTTGAAAAAACACATAATAGTGTTGAATTAATTCATCTAACTAAAAATTATAGAAGTGGAAAGGGAATTGTTGAATTTATGAATCAATCTATACAGGGAATGGGTTTGCCAAACTTAGAATACCATAACGAGTTTGATAATGTAGATATTAGGATATTGGATTTTGATGGAGAAGAGGCAGAACGTGAATTTGTTATGGAAAATATCCTTAATTCAGGTACTCCGAATGAAGAAATTTTTGTTTTGGCTAGAACCAATAGACAACTCATGGAGCTATCGCAGTCTATGAAAAGAAAGAATATTCCTCATTTTGTGAGAGAGGATACTAGTGTTGGAAAGATAGAAAAAGCAGAAGATAAAGTTGGTAAGGTAACACTTGCTAGTGTGCATGCAATTAAGGGATTGGAGACGAAGAAAGTTTTTGTAATTGGTGCCAATGAACAAAATTTCCCGTGTAAAGCTAGCGACCACCCTGCAATAGAGATGGTAAAGAACGATAATTACAATAAAGAAGAAGAAGAAAGACGATTATTTTATGTAGCAATTTCTCGAGCTAAAAAGATTTTGTATATAACTTACTCTGGGAAAAAACCAACTCATTTTATTAATGATGAAATGAAACATATGGGCTCAGGAGATTAATCTTGAATGAGACTACTAACTCAAACTCTACCCTTAATAATATATAAATAGTTTAAGAGCAAAGGTTTTCGGAATTTGACCAAATCCTGGCGAGAACAAATGAGGCTGCCAGGATTTGAACCTGGGACCCCTGCCTTATCAGAGCAGTGCGCTACCTGACTGCGCCACAGCCTCATGTAATTATTAAGCGGATTTTTAATTTATAAGCTTTTGGAGTTCGGAAATTTTGGAAAATGCCTCTATGATAATAGGTATAGCAATAAGCTTTTAAACTAATTTTTCAGTAATCTTTTATGAGCGCTACAAAATACATGCGAGAAGCTTGGAAAAAACCCGATGTGAAAGTACTTAGGGAAAGAATGATTGAATGGAGAAAATGCGGAGCTATTACTCGAGTTGATAAACCATTGAGGTTAGATAGAGCTAGGTCTTTAGGATATAAGGCAAAGAAAGGAGTAGTTGTTGTTAGAGTTAAAATTAAACGAGGTGGACATAAGAGATCAAGACCTAATAAAGCTAGAAGAACAAAGAGACTGCATATTAGAAAGAACTTGAGAATGAATTATAAAGAGATTGCAGAAACT
>Ga0208904_1000239_pt1 | contig 47961 bp, 44 predicted proteins | sample AntAceMetag02UKB_FD_184774 | JGI IMG/M metagenome (GOLD analysis project Ga0208904, IMG submission 184774) | Saline lake microbial communities from Ace Lake, Antarctica - Antarctic Ace Lake Metagenome 02UKB (SPAdes) (version 2) | ecosystem: Environmental > Aquatic > Non-marine Saline and...
TGTTAAGAGAATTATATATAAATACGGACATTTTTTATCTTTATCCTGATTTATTTTCTTTGTGTATTTTTATTTCTTTTTCAATTACATCGATTTCTTGCTGTAAGTTTTCAAGTCGCTCCATCAAAGGATCAGGAAGATTAGTATAATCAATGTTTATTCCAATGACTTTTTTACCTTGCTTCTTGGCAATCCTGCCAGGGATTCCCACTACTGTGGAATCACTTGGAACATCTCTAATCACCACGGCATTTGCTCCTATATTGACATTATCACCAATATTAATGTTGCCAAGCACTTTGGCTCCAGCTCCCACAACTACATTACTACCAATAGTTGGATGTCGCTTACCCTTTTCCTTGCCTGTTCCTCCTAAGGTAATTCCCTGAAATACGGTCACCTTATCCCCTATAATAGTTGTTTCACCAATTACTACTCCTGCCCCATGATCAATAAAAAACTCTTGTCCTATTTGGGCTCCTGGATGGATTTCAACGTGGGTTATAAATCTAGACATTTGCGATATAAATCTAGGAAGAAACGGTACTTTACTTTTATACAGCCTATTTGCCACTCTATGTAAAATTATTGCGTGCAAACTTGAATATGTAAGCAAAACTTCAAAATAGTTTGTGGCTGCTGGATCTCTTTCGAAGACCGCCTTAATTTCCTTTGTGAAAAAAACGGAGGCAACAAGGAGGAGCATAAATGGTACACCTAAAAGTATCACTATTAAGGATAACAAAACTTGAAAAAATATCATTTTTTTACCTCTTTTTGTATTTACTTTTTATCTATTAAAACTACAGCCTCAGCCGCAATGGCTTCACTTTGACCAATTGCATCTTTACCTTCTTTAGTTGTTGCCTTTATATTAATATCTTGGATATCTAATTTCATTATTTTGGCTAGGTTTTCTCTAATCCGATTTTTAAATGGTCCTATTTTAGGTTCTTCCGCAATTATTAAAGTATCAATATTCACTATTTTATGTTTATATCTATCAAGCAATAGAAGAACTTTATTGAGCAGAATGACACTTGAGATATCCTTAAACTCAGGCGATTCTTCTGGAAAATGTTCTCCAATGTCGCCTTTCCCCATTGCTCCTAAGATAGCATCACAAATTGCATGAATTAAAACATCAGCATCCGAATACCCATCTAGACCTTTAAAATAGGGTATATTAATACCTCCAATTATTAGCTTTTTACCTTCAATAAAGTTATGAAAATCACACCCATATCCAATTCGCATAATTCACTTCCTTACTTTTATGATACTTTTTGCCAATAATAAATCATCAGGCGTTGTAATTTTAATATTCTGTTTATCCGCGGACACTATCTTAATGCGACTACCTAAAGCTTCAACTAAAGACGCATCGTCAGTATATTGTTTTCTTGAACCAATAGCCTCATATGCTTTAACAAGCACTGCTTTCTTAAAAACCTGAGGAGTTTGTATTTTCCATAAAGCATCTCTATCTATCGTACCTGAAACAAAATTATTCTTATCGCTCTTTTTAATTGTTGAAGAAACTTTCGTGCCACAAACAGCTGCTTGATATTTTTTTGCGCTAATAATAACCCGTTTAATTATTTTTCTTGTCACAAAGGGTCTGGCAGCATCGTGTATCAAAACATAATCATTTTTTTTATCAACATTTAATAATGCATTATAAACAGAATCTGTACGCTTCTTGCCGCCACAAATAACCTTTATTGATTTTCCACCCTTGTACTTCTGGCACAATTTCTTTGCTTTTTCTGAATCATGCTTATTAATTGCAATAATTATTTCTTTAATCGACGGATATTTTAAAAAAACATCTAAACTATATTCTAAAATAGCCTTATCAGCTAGCTTAATAAATGGTTTTCTTGTTTTTGCGGCTAGCCTCTTAGATAAACCAGCAGCCACTATCAAAGCAGCAACCTTCATAAAAGTTTACCTTTTGTTTTTATCATTATTACCTTGATTATCCATGCGGGCAAATATCATCTTACCAGCTGTTGTTTGTAAAACGCTGGTAACCGTTGCCTTTACATTACGCCCCAACAGGTGTCTTGAATTTTCGACCACGATCATCGTCCCATCATCTAAATATCCGACTCCCTGATGATGTTCAGTTCCTTCTTTGGCAATCTTAATATCTATTACTTCACCAGGTAAAACCACGGGCTTGAGGGCATTAGCTAGTTCATTAATATTTAAAACAGTTACTCCTTGAATAACAGCCACTTTATTAAGATTATAATCATTAGTCAAAATCTTTGCCTCTAAAACCTTGGCTAACTTCACCAGCTTATGGTCTACCTCTCCTATATCAGGAAAGTCCTGTTGATGTATTTTTATCTGAACGTTAGAAATCTTTTTCAGCTTATTTAAAATATCAAGCCCTCTTCTTCCTCTAACCCGCTTTAAAGGATCACGCGAATCTGCTATATGTTGCAATTCCCTTAAAATAAAATGAGGAATAATAAAACTACCACCTAAAAATTTAGTTTGAGCTATATCTGCAATTCTGCCATCAATGATTGCGGAGGTATCCAGAATAAGAAATTCATCTTGCTCATCTTGACGACTAAAACGAACATAAGGGATTATAATATTAAATTCATCTCTACCCCTCATCGACAGCACTATTCCTAAATAACTCAATATTACAGTAATAACTAAGCCGGAAATATATTTTATATTCTGATCCAAGGAAGGTATTAAATCAAAGAGACTTCGAATCAACCAGGCAACTATAAGTCCCAAAATCAAACCAAAAACCGCAGATGATAACCCTCTTAGGGAAATATTTTTGCTTATCCTCTCACTAAGTATAATTAATAAAGCTCCTCCAACCCCAACAATTAATCCCAGATAACCTTTATCTGGTGCCAATAAAACAAAGAAAGACTGATAGCCAACCAATCCTCCAGCAATAAGAAAAAGAATGCGTAAAAAAAATATCGTCATCAAAAAACCTCCTGTGTTATATAATGCTTACTTAATGACATTTAATGCCTCAAATATTGTGCTTACCGCAATAATATCTAATTTATTTTTTTTCATGGTAAGCCGTTTAGCATTAGCCGCCGGTATAATACATTTTTTAAAACCGAGCTTCGAAGCTTCTTGAATTCTTTTATCCGCAAAGCTGACAGCTCTAACTTCTCCACCCAAACCTACTTCACCAAAAGCACAAAACTCTGTAGGTATCTTAATATCTTTGAGGCTGGAGGCAACCGCTAAGACTACAGCCAAATCAGATGCAGGCTCAGATATTTTAACACCTCCTGCTACATTTACAAATATATCTTTGTTAGCTAATTTTAATTTAGCTCTTTTCTCAAGAACAGCTATTAAAAGATTAACCTTATTATAATCAACCCCAGTTACTCTTCTGGTTGCTTGTGCATAGCCTGAATAACTAACCAACGACTGAATCTCAACCATTATTGGCCTAGAACCCTCTATGACCGGCACCACTATAGAACCTGAGATGTCATCCGCTCTTTGGGAAATAAAGACATTTGAAGGATTTTTAACTTCTTTTAAGCCCTCTTGATTCATTTCAAAAATCGCTACTTCATTAGTTGATCCGAAACGATTTTTTATTCCTCTTAAAATTCGATAATTGTGATGCTGTTCACCCTCAAAATATAGAACTGTATCAACCATGTGTTCCAATATTTTAGGTCCTGCTAAAGCACCTTCCTTAGTAATGTGCCCTACTAAAAATAGTGAGAATCCTTTAGCCTTAGCCAAAAAAGTTAGTTCACCGGCACACTCTCTTACTTGACTAACGCTTCCAGGAATAGAATTTACCTCAGCTTTATAAAGGGATTGAATAGAATCAATAATGACTATTTCAAATTTCATCTTTTTTAAAAAACCAATAATCACATCCAGATTTGTCTGGTTAACTATAAAAAGATTGTCACTTTCTGAACCAACTCTGTGCGCTCTCAGTTTAGCTTGATTAATTGATTCTTCAGCGCTGACATAAAGAACCTTCTTGCCGCCTTGAGCATATTCTTGAGATATTTGCAAAAGTAGCGTAGATTTACCTATACCAGGCGAACCCCCAATCAAAACTACAGAACCTTTTACCAAACCACCTCCGATAATGTTATCAAACTCAGCTATATTCGAAGATATCCTTGGCTCTTGATCTATAGATACTTTTGCAATAGAAACAGGCGCTTCTGTTTTAAGCTCCCTATTTTTGAGAAATTTATTATCCGGTAAATCTACTTCCTCAATCAATGTATTCCATTGATTGCACTCTGGACACCGCCCTAACCATTTAGCTGACTGATATCCACACTCACTACAAGCATAAAAAACCTTTGTTTTCGACACTCATTTTCCTTCCTGAAATACGTAATTCCCACTAGAAGTTTTTATGGAACCACTTTCATTCTTAGCTTTTGGAACATTAAACAACTTCCACGGATTAGCCTTTAGATCAGCGGTTAAATCTTCTAAATTTTCAGTAGCATTTTTTGTATTATCAGCTATATCTTTTAGATCAGAGCGAAACTTATTATCACCAACTACTTCATTTACACACCTTAACGTTTTCTTAAACTCCTGAGTAACCAAGAAAACTTCTTTAGTTACATCATCCACACTTATCATATCTTCACCATAAATGACCCCACCCTCAGATAGTAGAGGGATTTCATCACTACCTAAAGATAAGTGAACATATTGCTCACCCATTAATCCTAAGCGCCTTAAGCGAACATTCGCATCTCTTTTGACTACCACCCCGTTTTTAATCCAAAGTTTTAATTCAACTATTTTTTTATCTAATAATTTGTCATATATAATGTCTATTCCTTTAACTTCTCCAACTTTTACACCTATCAAATCAACTGGAGCTCCAACATCCAAGCCCGAGATATCATCAAACCTAGCCTTAATAAAGTAGCCATTTTTAACTAAAGTAAAATCTCCAATGGAAAATATAATAAATCCAAAAACAACTAGGCCTACTAATACAAATATTCCCACTCTTAATTCTGTATTTGCTTTAGGCATAACGCCCTCCTTTTAAAATTGTACTTTCAGAGAGCTCTTAACTCTCTACTGCAAGATGTTCAGTTATTGGTCCATGAGCATCCCCAGCAATAAACTGCTTAACAAAAGGATTTTTCGTTTTCTTTATCTCCTGCGGAGTTCCGATGGCAATAATTTTACCTTTATAAAGCATAGCTATTCTATCAGCTATTTTGTATGCACTATTCATATCATGAGTAACTGCCACAGAAGTAATATTCAATTTATCATGCAATGAAATTATAAGATTATTAATGGCATCAGCCATAATCGGATCAAGACCTGTTGTCGGCTCATCATAAAGTATTATTTTTAAATCTTGCGAACATATTGCTCTAGCTAGACCGACTCTTTTTTTCATACCACCGCTCAAAGAAACCGGCATCAAACTTTCTATACCACGCAAGCCTACCATAGCTAAGGATTCCTTAACTCTTTTTTCTACTAGTTCATCAGTCGCAGAGCTATGCTCTTTCAATAAAAACCCGACATTTTCACCAACTGTTAAAGAGTCAAATAAAGCCGCCCCCTGGAAAAGCATGCCAATTTCTAATCTTAACTTATTTAAATCTCTATCTCTTAAATGTGGAACGCTTTGGCCGTCAACAATAACATCTCCAGAATCTGGCCGCAGTATCCCAATAATATGCTTCAAAAGAACGCTCTTACCTACTCCAGAGCAACCAATAATTACCATTGTTTCACCCTTATTAATTGTAAGTGAACAATCATTTAAAACTTTACTATTTTGAAAATCTTTATTTATTTTTTTTAGTTCTATCATTTTCTTAAGGGAACACAAAGTAAAATAAAACTGTGAAAAAAACATCAAGTGATAATATTGAAATAAAGGACATAACTACCGACATAGTTGTTGAACGACCGACGCCCTCAGCCCCTCCGGCTGCTTTCATGCCTTCATAACATGAAACAATGGCAATCGCCATAGCAAAAAAAACTGATTTAATTAAACCTGTCATTACATCTTTGCAAACTAAAGAATTTATCGTTAAATTGATATACATATGGGAGCCAATATTCAATTTGGTAACTCCAACTATATAACCCCCAAGGATACCTATAAAATCACCATAAATAGTCAATATTGGAACAGCAATAAGCAAAGCAAAAAATCGAGGAACAACTAAATAGTTAACTGGATCAGATGCTAGTGATTCTAGGGCATCTATCTGTTCAGTTACTTTCATGGTACCTAATTCAGCTGTCATTGAAGCACCAACTTTACCAGCAATAATCAGAGCAGTCAACACTGGACCTAATTCTCTGGTAACCGACAAAGCAACCATGCTTGGAATATATAGTGCAGCTTCAAACTGCTTTAAAGCATAAGCGCTTTGCAGTGCGATTACAACTCCAGTAAATATAGTAACTAAAAAAACTATCAGAATACTATTTACACCAACTTTGTTTAACTGTTCCATAACTAACTTCCTGCGAACAAAATTAGTCAAAATTGAAATAATAGTCTTAGTGAAAAGAATAGATAACCCACCCAAATAACATGCCGCCGCTAAACATCTACGACCACAGACTAAAGCAGATATCTCCAATTTTTTTTTGTTAAAACTTAATCTTGTTTTCAACTCCAAAAAATTCCTCTTCTTTATTAAGTTTCATCTTAAGAGACTGATTTTTAAAAATCTCATACTCGACTTCAATTGAATCTTTGCTACTTTCCTCTGGCTTAGTTTCATCTTTAAGATAACTTTTATACCAAACACTTATATCTTCACTTATTGATCTTCTTAAAGTAACTTCATTATCCATTTTTTTCTTAGTTATATCCCAGCCTTCCCAAACAATAGTTTCCTCATCTGACATAATAACCATATCATCAAATAAAGTCCCCTCGTTTAACTTTCGCATGTCCAGCTTACCCGCAATAACTAAGTGACCAATTTCACGATTAATCCGAGAATCACGAAAATATAAGAGCGGATACTCGCCATCAATTGTAACCCTTATAGACTCAAATGCAATGTCATCTATAGACCCAGGACCTGTTATAAAATGTATTTTGATGAAAGGATTAGGTAACTTTCCCTTAATCTCAATTTCACAATTTGCTACAGCACTAAAATTAAAATCAGGAGGAGCAAAAGAATAATTTTTAAGTATCTCTGAATTCAAATTCTTTAATTCTACGCTCACATCTATTTCTTTTGGTTCAGATAGGTCCAACCAACCTTTAATTTTTAAATTATCTCCCATGTTAAGATAGTTGATTACTAGCTTGTCATCTACATAATAAAAATTTCCATATATATCTAGCGCAGGCTGGTAATCTAATATAAGAGTGTTAGTTCTTAAATCAACTTTAACACTATCAATTATACCTGAATCTTTTCTGTTAACATCTATATTAGTCACTAAGCTTCCATCTACATCTGATTCTTTTATTTCTAAATGGCTAATTTCCAGCAGGCCCTTATGCTTATCAATCTCAGGAGAACTTAGTGTAAATTTTATTTTTTCATCTCCCTCTGATTTCACTATAAATAAGGCCTCTTTCTTGTTGATATCAATTTCTCCTTGCACAAAATATTGCTCTTGAATAATTAAATTGTTAAACAATATTTTGCCTTCATCAATTTTAACAAAATTATTAAAAGAAGTTGAAGCAAAACCCAAAAGATCTAAATCAGCTTCAATATTAGGAAAATTATAATCCCCAGCCACAGAAATATTACCAGAAGCCAAACTAGAATTAATTTTCAGTTTTAAATTTAATTGTGGTTGTTTATATATATCACTAGCACGTCCCACAAAATTGTAATACTGATTAGAAAGATCAATAATTAATATTCCTCCACTGCGATCAAGGATTATCTGCCCCCCTTGATTTTCTATCCTGGGTCCCAAGTTTCCAAAAACAAATAAAGTAGCCCCCCTTACATCCATCACCAAGGATTCCGGTGTATTGGTTTTCATAAAAGGTAAATCCCATATTCTTTTATTAACTTCAATCTCTTGTATGCTTAATAAAGATTCCAGGGGCCTATTTTTACTATATGCTATTCTGATATCGTTGGCAATAATAGGAGAAACTATGCCTCCTCTAATTTCCCTTATAGAGACTTCTCTTGATAAGGCCTGCCCCACTTCAAACTCCAGATATATTTTAAATTCATTTAATAACCTCTGCTCTTTGGAAACAATATAAACAAGAACAGAAGCCAACAAAAGACTTATTAGTAAAACTCGTTTTAGCGTCCTATTTATTCTCATAGGTATCATTAATTTTATTTTGATTTTCTTTCAAAAACTAATCTATCGTCTTTACATTTAATTATCGTCGGTTTAACTTTATCAATCTCTCCCTTAAGCAACGCTTGCGCCAATGGATCCTCTATAAATCTAGTGATAGTTCTTTTTAAAGGCCTAGCTCCAAAAACAACATCAAAACCTTTCTCAATTAAAAACTCTTTGGCGTCTTTAGTTAATTCTATATTGACGTCCTGCTCTTGCAATCTTTCTTTAACTTCATTGACTTCAATATCAACAATCTTGCCAAGATCCTTGCGGCTTAAGGCATGAAATACAATAACATCATCGATCCTATTTAAAAACTCCGGTTTAAACGTTTTTTTTATTTCATCATTAAGCTTACTCTTCATATCATCATAAGTTAGATTTTCCTTCTCAATTTTAAATCCTAGGGAGCCCCTTTCCCTAATTAAATCTGCTCCAATATTAGAAGTCATGATCATTATAGTATTTTTAAAGTCAACCTGCCTCCCAAAGCTATCAGTCAATCGACCTTCTTCTAGCACTTGCAATAACATATTGAATACATCAGGGTGAGCCTTTTCAATTTCATCTAATAGGATTACTGAATATGGTTTTCTCCTAACTCTCTCTGTAAGCTGGCCACCTTCTTCATAACCAACATAACCCGGAGGAGCTCCAACCAAGCGAGACACATTAAATTTTTCCATATATTCAGACATATCAAGCTGAATTAAAGCTTCTTCATCTCCAAACATAAATTCGGCCAAGGCCCTAGCCAAAAGAGTTTTTCCAACTCCAGTAGGACCTAAAAAGACAAATGAACCAATGGGTCTTCTTGGATTTTTCAAACCTGCCCTCGAACGCCTAACAGCATTAGCTATAGCTGAGACCGCCTCATCTTGACCTGCAACTATTTTATGAATTTCTTCTTCCATGCGCAACAAACGCTCAGTCTCTTTTTCCTCAAGGCGAGATATTGGAATACCAGTCCAATCAGCAACAATTTGAGCTACATCATCTTCAGTAACCTCTATTTCCTTATTTGCATTTTTCTGACGCCACTTACCTAGTTCTTTCTCTAATTCTTCTCTGGCTTTTCTTTCTTCATCTCTGTATTTTGCTGCTTTTTCAAAATCCTGATTATTAACTGCGGCTTCTTTGTCTTTATTTAACTGTTTTATGCTGTTTTCTAATTGTTTCAAATCAGGAGGTGCGGTCATAATAGAAAGTCTAGCTTTTGAACCAGCTTCATCTATAACATCAATTGCTTTATCCGGTAAAAATCTAGCACTAACATATCTATCCGAAAGCTTAACAGCTGCTTCAATGGCCGCATCTAAAATTTTAACCCTATGATGTGCTTCATATCTCTCGCGCAATCCCATTAAAATTTCTATTGCTTCATCAATGTTAGGCGGAGCAACTATAATAGTCTGGAATCTTCTTTCTAAAGCAGCATCTTTTTCAATATTTTTTCTGAAATCATCTAAGGTTGTTGCACCAATACACTGTATCTCTCCTCGAGCCAGGGCAGGCTTAAGAATATTTGATGCATCTATAGCTCCCTCAGCTCCTCCAGCTCCCACTAGAGTATGAAGTTCATCAATAAAAATAATTACCTTTTCTGTTCGCTTAATTTCATCCAAGACAGCTTTTATTCTCTCCTCAAACTGGCCTCTATACTTAGTTCCCGCAACCATTAAAGCTAAATCCAATATAATAACTCTTTTGTCTTTGAGCATTTCTGGTATATCACCTTTAACTATTTTCTGGGCTAAACCTTCAACAATGGCTGTTTTACCAACACCAGCCTCACCCAAAAGAACTGGATTATTTTTTGTCCTTCTGCTTAATATTTGAATAACTCTACTAATTTCTTTCTCTCTGCCAATAACAGGATCTAATTTATTTTCTTTAGCTAATTTAGTTAAATCTCTGCCAAAAGCATCTAAAGCAGGAGTTTTATCAGCTGAAGGCTGATGCATTTTTCCTTTAGGGAATTTATTTTGAGGTTTACTTGAAGCACCGCTCATCCAGTCTCCAAAACCTGGAGTAGCTGAACCCAAAAGATTCATAACTTCCTGACGCACTCTACTTAAATCTAAACCCAAGTTTATCAAAACTTGTGAAGCAACTCCTTCACCTTCAGCTATTAGTCCTAAAAGCAAATGTTCAGTCCCTATATAATTATGGCCCAAACTTCGAGCTTCATCCATGGCCATTTCTATAACTTTTTTTGCTCTGGAAGTAAAAGGAACATCACCATTAACTTTAGTAGATGGCCCCGACTGCACTAATTTCTCAATTTCCAAAGTAATCTTATCTAATCCCAACCCTAGATTATTAAGCACGGCCGCTGCAACACCCTTACCCTCTTTTAAAAGCCCCAGAAGGATGTGTTCTGTGCCCACATAATCGTGGTTATATTTTCTAGCTTCCTCCTTAGCTAAAAGAATTACCTTCCTAGCTCTTTCGGTAAATCTTTCAAACATTGCCATAATGTCCCTCCAAATATATTATTTTAATTTATCTCTTAACAAATCGGCTCTTTTGAGATCTCTTTGTTGGGGATTAAGATCCTTACCTTCAATTTTCTGTAAATGTGCTGGCTGAGTCGTAATGAATAATTCATTAATACTCCTTATATCAACCTTCTTTACAATTGACAAATTAGCACCCAACCTAATTACAGACAAAAGATTTATTGCTTCCAAGCTACTTATAATTCTAGCATTAGCCAAAATACCATAAGCTCGCCATATTTTATCTTCAAGCTGATACCTACTATTTTTTAAAAGTAATTCCCTAGCTCTTCTTTCATACTCAACAACTTGTTTTATAACTCTGTCAATATTATCAACAAGCTCTTGCTCTGAATGGCCTAAAGTTATCTGATTAGATATCTGGAAAAAATTTCCTGAGGCCTCAGTACCCTCACCATAAAGACCTCTAACAGCTAAATTTATCCTAGCAACACTTTCTAAAACTTTACCGATGCGCTTAGTCATAACCAAGGCTGGCAAATGAATCATAACAGAAGCCCTCATGCCAGTTCCAACATTTGTCGGACATGCTGTCAAATAGCCCCACCTTGGATTACGCGCATATTCAAAGTCTTTCTGTAATTCGCTATCAAGTGTATCCAATAGCCGTAGTGACTCCTTTAATTCAAGGCCAGACTGAATAACCTGAAGACGTAAGTGATCTTCTTCATTAATCATTATAGAAAATATTTCTTTCTCACTAATATCTACTGCCTTACAACTGCCGCTAGCTGCTAACTCACGACTGATAAGGTGGCGCTCTACTAAAAACTGCTTATCTAAATCATTAAGTTCATCCATGAGTAGAAAAAGAGAATTTTTTAGATAACTATTTTTTAATAAAGTTTGTTTAGTTTTACCTAAAATCTCTTCTTTTTGTTTTTCATCCGCCCAATGTGAAAAAGCCAAACTTTTAAGATTTCTGGCAAAACGAACTCGCGAACTCATTACTATTTCTGATTCAGCACCTGTAGCTTTCAACCATTCACTTGTTTGGCTTAATAAATCATTTAATTGCATTTTATATCTTCTTCTTTTGACCCCTAATTACATCTCTCAAGCGGGCAGCATCTTCAAATTCTTCATTTTTGATAGCGGTTTTTAATTGTTCTTCCAAATCACCAATATTATTTATCGTTTCGTCTATTTTGTTATTAATTTTTGTTTTTTTAGGAATATTGCCAGCATGCTGGCTTGAACCATGAATCTTTCTTAAAAGAGGCGCTAGGCCATCTTTAAAAGCATCATAACAATCGCCACAACCCAATCTACCGACTCTCTTAAAATCCTCAAAACTTAAACCACATTTTGGACACCTCAAGTCAAAATCGTCCAATCTCTCAGTATCTTTCGGTGTTATCCCGAAATCTGTCAATCCAGCTAAAAAGTCAGGTAAACCAAAACTCTTATTGTTTTTTATCATGCCCTTGTTCTGAGCGCATACATCACATATATGCAACTCCTTAACTTCTCCACTGATAATTTCAGTCACATGAATACTCGCTTGGTTTTTGTGACAAATATCACAGAGCATATTTTTCTCCGTCTGTTTTAGTTAGCACCCTAAAGTCTTCAATTAAATTTTTTGTCATTTCTCCTACATTCCCTCGCCCTATTTTATTGCCATCAAGCTCAATTACCGGCACAATTTGAGCTGCAGTACCCGTTAGGAACAATTCGTCTGCTGATAAGATATCCTCAGGTCTCATCATAATTTCTTCAACTTTCATACCTTTGATTTCAGCAATATCCATAACGGCTCTTCTGGTTATACCTTCTAGGGCACCTGATTCTATAAGCGGTGTAATCAACTTGCCGTTTTTAATCATAAAAACATTATCTCCTGTACACTCACTAACATAACCTTCAACATTTAGCATAAGAGCTTCTTCTGTCCCTGCATCCGTAGCTTCTATTTTAGCTAAAATATTATTTAAGTAATTTAGTGACTTTATTGTTGGCGGCAAAGCAAAGCTGGAATTTCTTCTTGTCTTTGCAGTGATAATTTTAAGGCCCTTTTCATAAAATTCGTCCGGATACAAACTTATCTTATGAGCAATGATAATTATCGAAGGTTTGGCACACTTAAGAGGATCAAGACCTAAATCACCTACACCTCTCGTAATAATTGTTCTAACGTAACCATCTGCTATATTGTTGGCCTTTAGAGTCTCAATTGTTCTCATTCTCATCTCTTCTTTAGTCATAGGTATTTCAAGTCGAATCCCTTCAGCTGACCTATAAAGTCGATCGACATGAGCACCTAGTCTGAATACTAAACAATTGTAACTGCGGATGCCTTCAAAAACCCCATCACCATACAAAAGGCCATGATCAAAAACCGAAACCTTAGCCTGATCTTCTTCTATCAATTGTCCATCCATAAAAATCTTAAGTCCCATTATTAAAAACCTCCTAATTGACTATCTTGCCATCGTCTATCTTAATTATTCTATGGCCTATTTCAGCCACTGACATATCATGACTAACTATCATGAAAGTTTGATTGTTTTTTTTATTCAGTTTTTGCAATAGAGCTGTTAACCTCTGAGAATTATCAGAATCTAAATTTCCCGTAGGCTCATCACACAAAACTAATTCTGGTTTATTCATTAAAGCCCGGGCTATTGCTATCCTCTGCTGTTCACCACCTGATAGTTGGTTCGGATTATGCTGCTCTCTAGATGAAAGCCCTACCTGATCAATGAGACTTCTAGCTCTATCAATTGTTTCTTTTTTACTCAGAGATTTAGCTGATGAAATCATTGCAGGAATCATAACGTTTTCCAAAGCTGTAAATTCAGGTAATAAATAAAAAAACTGAAATATGAAACCGACATGTCTATTTCTTAGTATTGCTCTTTTAGAATCACTTAGCTTATATATATTATCATCCCTCAAAAAAACTTCGCCTTCATTGGGGACATCCAAGCCCCCTAAAATATGTAATAAGGTTGACTTGCCTGCTCCTGATTGACCTACAAGCGATAAAATTTCGCCTTCTTTAACATCTATATTCACTCCTTTTAAAACTTCTAATTTCTCATTACCACTAGGATAAAATCTATGTATGTTATGTGCCTCCAATATAATCTTACTCATAACGTAAAGCCTCCACCGGATTTAGGCGAGATGCCTGATAGGCCGGATAAAGTGTTGCTAAAAACGATATGGCTACAGCACATAAAGCAATTAAAATTGAATCACTCCATTGAATTTGAACGGGTAATGTATCTACATAATATATATCAGCTGGTAACTTAATAAATTTGTACGTCTTCAGTAAATAACAGGCCCCAAACCCCAATAAAGCCCCTAGGGTTGTTCCCAGAGTTCCAATAATAAGGCCACTTAAAGTAAAAATTAATGATACACTTCTTCTGGAAGCCCCTAATGATTTTAAAATTCCAATATCTTTAGTTTTTTCCATAACAGTCATAATCAATGTGCTAATTATATTAAAACAAGCTACTAAAATAATTAAAGCTAAAATTATAAACATAACCGTTTTCTCAAGCTTTAAAGAAGAAAAAAGATTTCTATTCACTTCCATCCAAGTTTTAACCCAGTAGTGTAAACTAAGGACACCTTTTATCTCTTGCTTAACTTCACCCGCTTTAAATAAGTCATCAATTTTAACTCCTACAGCACTAACAAGAAAAGGCATATCAAAAAACTCCTGGGCATCACTTATATTTGTATAAACCAAGTTAGCGTCATAATCATACATACCAGATGTAAAAACACCGCATATTACAAACTGATATTTTTTACCTTTTTTAACAGGCGAAACAACTGTTATTTCATCCCCTAAAGTTAAACCAAACCCCTTGGCCAATTCGCTCCCGATTAAAATAGACAAATTACCTTTAGGTAAAGTGCCCGAGACAATGTAATCATTTAAACGTGTAACCTCTGGCTCTCTTAGGGGATCAATGCCCCTCAGAAGCACCCCCTGAGCATATTTATTTTGAAAGAACAACGCTTGGCCCTCGATAAAAGGGCTCGCTGCAACTACATGTTCTAAACTTTTTATCCGATCAATAACCTCATCAGGCTTTTCAATACCGTTAGCTCCATGGATATATACCTGAGGATTAACACTTACAATCTTTTCTCTTAAGTCATCATCAAAACCAGTCATAACTGCTATAACAATGATGAGTGTCATAACTCCTACAGCTACACCACAAATTGAAATTAAGGTAACCAAAGAAACGAACCTATTTTTATGTCTTGATTTTAAATATCTAAGAGCAATTCCAAGTTCAAATTTCATTCTTTATTCTCTGGTTTTAGCTGAGGAAATAGTATAACCTCTCTAATAGAAGCTTTATCAGTTAAAAGCATGACTAACCTATCAATACCAATTCCCAAACCCCCTGCCGGAGGCATTCCATATTCTAAAGCTAAAAGAAAATCATTATCTATTTTGTGTAGTTTATCCTCATCTTCTTGTTGCTGCTCTTTTATCCTCTGAGATTGCTCAATGGGGTCATTTAATTCTGAATAGGCATTCGCTATTTCCATGCCTCCAATAAATAGCTCAAATCGTTCAGCTAATAAAGGACTTTCTTTTCTAGTTTTTGCTAACGGACTAACTTCCGCAAAATAATCAGTAAAAAACACGGGTTTGTTTTTATCTTGTTCATCAAGCAAATCTTCAGCAATATTTAATAATGCTGATCGGCTAATTTTTCCTTCAATATTTAAATTAAATTTTTCCTTTAAAACTTTCTTCCAAGACTGCGGATCTTTCTCTTCAGGAGAAATACCCAAAGCTTCTGCAAATGACTGCCTCTTCCAGGGACGACTCAAATCAATTTCCTGACCCTGATAATTAATCTTAAGCGTGCCGAGCACTTTTTCGGCTGCATATGTAATGATTTCTTCTGTTAAATCCATCATATCCTCATAATTACTGTAAGCTTTATATACTTCAATCATGGTGAATTCTGGATTATGCTTAACAGAAATACCTTCATTCCTAAAAGAACGATTTAATTCATAAACTTTTTCAAAACCTCCAACTAAAAGCTTTTTTAAATAAAGTTCTGGAGCTATTCTCAGATAAAGATCAATATCATGCGCATTATGATGTGTTTTAAAAGGCTTGCCGGCAGCTCCACCCGGAACATAATGCATCATTGGTGTTTCTACTTCAAGATATCCGCGATTATCTAAATATTCTCTAATCTTATTAGTAATCTTGGTTCGCGCCTTGAATATTTTACGTACTTCCTGATTAGATATTAAATCAACATAACGTTGTCTGTATCTTGCCTCAACATCTTTCAATCCGTGCCATTTTTCTGGTAAAGGCCTCAATGACTTAGAAAGTATCTCTATCTTCTGAACTTCTACAGTAGTCTCCCCCATTTTAGTCTTAAAAACCCTACCCTCAACACCAATAATATCTCCAATATCTAAGTGTTTAAACAACCAAAAATCTTCTTCAGAAAGAATATCTTTTTTAATATAAAGCTGTATTTTTTCATCTTCATCACGCAAATCAGCAAACGATGTTTTTCCATGACTTCTTAATGCCATCAGGCGCCCCGAGATTTTTACCTGGAGCTCACCCTCTTTTTCAAAAGAGCTTAAAACCTCTTTAATTATGTGAGATCTTTCGTATTTTCGGCCATAGGGATCTATATTTTTATCTTTAATTTCCTGTAATTTGCGCAATCTTTGCTGTATAAGTTCATTCAAATTTTCCATTTAAATAAAATCCTCCTTATAGCCGATTATATATTAAATTGCTTTAAGTGTCAATAGTATATAAATTACTCTAATACTTTATGCCGAAATGAGTTAGATGCGGGTAGGCTTGAAGTAGAAAAAAAGAAGCAAAATGAAGCAAAAACCAACAAAAACGTTTCCAAAACGATTATAAAATGAGCGCTGACTAACTAAAGGAATATCAGCTGTCGCAAACCCCTCAATACAGATTTGTTTTCCGGACTTATTCACCTTACTGATAATGCGTCCATATGGATCAATAAAACCAGAAATACCTGTGTTAGCCGCTCTTACAAAACTTACTCTGTTTTCAATTGCCCTAAAAACTGAAGCAGATAAATGCTGTCTGGGCTCTGCTGACTCATAAAACCAAGCATCATTTGTAATGTTTATCATAAAATCTGCTCCACGAGAAACAAATGTCCTTACTAGAGACTCAAAAACATCTTCAAAGCAAATCAAAACTCCAAAATTAGCATTATCAAGATTAAAAATCGTATGAATTTCACCCTTAGAAAAATTAGCTATCTCATAATAACCATATAGAAAACCGAGAACACCCTTAAGAGGTATATACTCACCAAAAGGTACTAAATGAATTTTGTCATAGACATTTAGAACCTTGCCCTGCTTTGAAAACAACACAGCACTATTATAATAAGCATCATTATAGCTGTCCACTCTAGGGGCACCAATCAAAACAGAAATTTTGACGCCACTGATGAAATCGCTAACTTCTTTATATAAGTTGTACTCTTCTAAATATCCCGGCAGAGCTGTCTCTGGCCAAACTATAAGCACTGGTTTATCTATTGAAGCCATCCTCGATAAACGAATATATTTTTGAAGAATCATATCACGATAAAAAGTTTCCCATTTTTGATGCTGGGCGATATTACCTTGAATTACTGAAATACGAATAGTTTCCTGAGGCAGTTCACGATTAAGCTTTATGTCTCCGTAAGCATAAGCACCCAAAATAATAGTTAGGCACACCAATCCCAACACAATTTTACTAACTACAACCTTTTTGTTATAGAATACGAATTCTCTTGAAGACAAGATAATATCTTTAAAAAAAGAGTTAACTAAAACAATCAGAAAAGTTACTCCATAGACACCACTAAAATCAGCTATTTGAATTAGTCGTAGATTATCAAATTGGCTATAGCCTAATTGGTTCCATCCAAAACCAGTGAATAGATAAGATCTTATAAGCTCACATATTACCCATATTGAAGAAGTGATAAATATTGAACTAAAAGCTTGAGGATTTTTTTTATTTTGAATATATTTTAGGGCTAGGCCAAAAAGCAGAAAATAAGAAGAGCAATACACAACCGCAATAACTAATCCCATAAAAGAAGCATAATACAACCAATAAAGAGACGTTGAAAAAAAAGCAACGCCTGAAATAAAACTTAAGCGTGCAACTAACTTATAAGTTGATGCCCTATCAATTAGAATTAAAAGTGGAACTAAACCGAACCAAGTTACCCACCAAAAATGTGAATAGATAAATGGAAGGGCCAAAATAATCCCCGAAAAGATTGCTGCAATATAAAAATGTAAATTATCATTTTTTTCAAGCATAGCGATTCAAGCGTTACTGACCACAACACTTCTTATATTTTTTTCCGCTTCCGCAAGGGCATGGATCATTGCGACCCACTTTTTTTTCATCTCTCTTATATGACTCTGGCTTATTTATATCGTCTGATAAAGGCACGCTATCGGTATTTACTGCTCCTTGATGTAACTCACTGCGACTTACAGGCTTTTGCGAAAATTGATCTAATTCTGAATGTTTGAAGTTTTGGGGCAAGGATGTGAAAACTGACTTAGTCTTGTAATCATCAATTGGCCTAACCAAAAGTACGCCTCTAGTTATTTCTTCTTTAATGCTTTCAATCATTTCAGAAAACATTTCAAAGCCTTCTTTCTTGTAAGCTATTAAAGGATCTTTTTGACCATAGCCACGCAAACCTATACCACCCTTTAAATCATCCATCGCGAAAAGATGGTCTTTCCATTTCGCATCAACTGTTTGCAACACTATAACTTTCTCTAGATAACGCATCTTATCTCGGCCTATACCTGCCTCTTTCATATCGTAGTTTTTTCTAAGATTATCAAAAATTATTTCTTTAATTTCATCTGCTTTTTTATTAAGATAATCAATGCCTGAAGCATTAATGCCATATGATGAAAGTAGCCACTCCTTAAAACCTTTTGTATTCCAATTTTCAGGCAATACATTCTCAGCCAAATATACTTGCACTTTGCTTTCCAAAACTTCTTCGGCCATATTCAATATATGTTCTTTTAAATCATCTCCCTCTAAAACCCTACGACGCTCTTCATAAATAACTTCTCTTTGCTGGTTCATTACATTATCATATTCTAAAAGCTGTTTTCTTATATCAAAGTTATAACCTTCAACTCTTTTTTGAGCTCTTTCAATAGCACTGGATATAAATTTATGTTGGATAGCCTGACCTTCTTCCATACCTAATTTATCCAACATGCCTATCATTCTATCCGAACCAAAGATACGCATCAAATCATCCTCTAAAGAAAGATAAAATTTTGATTCACCTGGTGTACCTTGCCTACCTGCTCGACCTCTGAGCTGATTATCAATTCTTCTAGATTCATGACGTCCAGTTCCCAATACACAAAGTCCGCCCAAATCCACTACTCTTTTTCCTTCCGCTTCTACTTCTTTTGTAAAATTAGCTAAAAGCTCTTGTCTTCTTTTTTCATATTCTTCACTGTTAAGCTCTAAACCTTGTTGAGATAATATCTCTTCAGCCATAGACTCAGCATTACCACCAAGCTTAATATCTGTACCACGACCAGCCATATTAGTAGCAATAGTTACTGCATTGCACTTTCCAGCTTGAGCAACAATGTGAGCCTCACTTTCATGATACTTGGCATTTAAAACATTATGTTTTATATTTCTCGCCTTTAGTATAGAACTTATTTTTTCTGACTTTTCAATAGAAACCGTACCTACTAAAACCGGCATACCTGTCGAATGTTTTTCTATTATTTCCTCGCAAAGAGCATTAAATTTTTCCTTTTGACTTTTATAAATTAAATCTGGCAAATCCTTTCTTATAACCGGAGTATTTGTCGGAATAGTAATAACATCAAGTTTATATATATGATCAAATTCACTTGCCTCAGTTGCTACTGTACCACTCATACCAGATAGCTTCTTATACATCTTAAAATAATTTTGAAAAGTTATTGTGGCTAATGTCTGATTCTCGCGTTCTATTCTTAAGCCCTCTTTAGCTTCTATAGCCTGATGTAGTCCATCCGACCAACGCCTCCCTGGCATAAGCCTGCCGGTAAAATCATCTACAATTAATACTTCGCCATCCTTTACTACATAATCCTTGTCTCTTTTAAAATTATTATGTGCGCGCAAAGCTTGGTTGACATGATGCTTATATTCACTAGTATCAATATCATGCAAACTTTTAAGGCCTAAAAACTCAGCTGATTTTAATTCACCTTGCTCTGTCAAATAACAGTTTTTAGACTTTTCATCTATAACAAAATCACCCAACTCTTCTTTGGTCTCTTCGTCATAACTACCTGCTTTTAGTCTAGGTATTATTTTATCTATTTGGTAATATTTTTCCGTTGATTCTTCAGCTGGTCCTGAAATGATAAGAGGAGTTCTGGCTTCATCAACTAAAATACTGTCAACTTCATCGACAATAGAAAAATGAAACCCCCTTTGCATCATCTGTTCTTTGGAAACTACCATATTATCTCTCAGATAATCAAAACCAAATTCATTATTAGTTCCATATGTAATATCACATGCATAAGCATTTTTCTTGTCTGTCGGATTCATATCATGCTGAATCACCCCAACAGAAAGGCCTAAAAATTCATAAACCGGACCCATCCATTGACTATCACGTTTAGCTAGATAATCGTTTGTAGTTATTACATGAGCCCCCTCACCACAAAGAGCATTAAGATAAGTGGATAGGGTAGCTACTAAAGTTTTACCTTCTCCGTTAGCCATTTCGGCAATATTGCCCTTATGGATAACATAGCCACCAATAAGCTGACAATCATGATGCCTCAAACCAATAGTTCTTTTGGCTGATTCTCTCACAACAGCAAAGACCTCAGGTAATATTTCATCAAGGATAATTTCTCTTTTTGAAAATAGTTGTTTTTCTGTCTTTTTCAAGTCAGTTACCAGATTATGTCTCTGATCTACTGAAGTTTGTTTAATTTGCATCTGCAAAGAAAATATTTTTTCTTTTAAATCTTTACTAGCTTCAAGAAGTTTCTGTTGGTATAGAGGTGTTTTATTTTTTAACTCAATATCATTTAATTTAGATATATTGCCTTCAAGAGCATTAATTTTATCTACAATAGGCATAACGCGCTTTATTGCTCTTTGATTAGCAGTTCCAATTATCTTATTTAATAAAAATCCAATCATCTTATTTCCCTTCTATAATATAGGATAGATTCTAACACAGTAGGTTCAATGTGTCAATTTAGCTTAATCCTAAAAAACACATAAGCTAATTAAGTATTTTAAAGTATAATACTACAGAATGACTCAGAATAGTGATCACCGGAAGAATTAAACAGGCAATAGCCTGCACAATGCTTCCCGGTAAGAAATGTCCTTGATTATCTATGCGAGGAGAGCCAGGAAGAGAATCGATCATCATCGCATATTGAGGATTAAAGGAAAAAGCATAATAACTCACATAAATAGGCGTGCCCTCTGAATGATCAGAACCGCCTTCTGAAAAATTAGTCTTCCCTTGTTGAGTTATAACACCTTGAGTAATTTCAATATTAGGAGCTCTAAATTGATACTAAGAAGTAAAATCTGTGTTGGCGGGAAAAACCCAACCACTTCCAGCCAAATTGATTAAAAAAACCGCCAAAGAGCACTCTTATTCTAAGAGTCCAAGGCACATCTCTGGGAGGAGGATTGAGAAATTTATCTTGTTTGAATATTATTAGTCAAATTTTTAATCACTAAGATTAAACATAGTAAATCTAATGATTACAGCAACTTTTATCGGCAACATAGTAAAAGCAACAGCTGAAAAGAGAGATTCATTTTTAGTCTTACCAAGAAAAATAACTCTCGTCCAAGCAGCTATTGAAGCAATTACAATTACAAAAAGAACTTCAACTATACCATTTGTAGAGGAATTAATATGTTCAATTTCATTAGTCATAAACCAAGCAGTCACAGAATAAATAGGAACACCATATTCCCATTTATATCAAGTAACACGTTTCTTAAAAAATATCCAAGGGGGGCGACATCAAAAGTATAGTAATAATAAAATAGGTAATCAGCAATACTGGCATAATTATCTTCTCTTTTTTAAGAAAGCTTCGATAAACATATCTATATCACCGTCTAAAACTGCTGCTGTATTACCGCTTTCTGTATTCGTACGATGGTCTTTAATCATATTATATGGATGTAAAACGTACGACCTTATTTGTGAGCCCCAGGCAATTTCAGTCTTGCCGCTATAGTGTTTTGCTAATTTCTGTTCTTGCTTTTCTTTCTCTAATTCGTACAATTTAGCTTTTAATATTTTAAGAGCTGTGGCTTTATTCTGATGCTGCGACCGTTCATTTTGGCATTGAACTATTATATTACTTGGCATATGTGTAATCCTCACAGCAGAGTCAGTCACATTTACATGTTGTCCACCAGCCCCCGATGACCTATAAGTATCAATCCTTAAATCACTCGGATTTATTTCTATATCAATTTCCTCCGTTATTTCAGGAATAACATCAACCGAAGCAAAAGATGTGTGTCTTCTCTTATTTGAATCGAACGGAGAAATTCTAACCAATCTATGAACTCCTCTTTCTGCTTTCAAATAACCATAAACATACTCTCCCTTAAATATCAATGTAACACTTTTAATACCAGCTTCTTCACCTGGCTGCAGATCTACTGTCTGGCAAGTATACCCCTTATTTTCTGCCCAACGCATATACATTCTTAAAAGCATTTGAACCCAATCACAAGATTCAGTGCCTCCGGCACCAGCATGTATACTGACAATCGCATTGTTCTTATCATGCTCACCACCTAATAAGCGAGCCATCTCCAATTTAGTGAAAGAAACCTGCAATTTATCAATATCGTTCTTAAGCTGCTTTATGCTATCAGAATCTACTTCAGCAGTTATTTTCAGCAACTCCTCTAAATCAATGAGTTCATTATTCATATCATGCCAAAGACCAACAATATTTTTAAAACCTTTTAATTCTTTAGAAGCCCCTTGAGCTTTATCCATATTACTCCAGAAATCAGGATTAGCCATAGCGCTTTGCAATTCTTCAATCTTTTTTTCTTTAGCGCTTAGGTCAAAGATACCCCCTTGCCTCTTTAAGGCGCTTGGCTATATCAGCTATTTTTTCCTTAAGGTCTTCATTCATTATCTTAAACTCTAAAAACTTCAAAAGAACCGAATTTTTTCCCTTTAGTGTTGATGGCTTTTGTAAACAACACTAATTTTGACTTATTAATAATTTTATTCTTTAATAATATTTTAAAAATATCCTGGGGTTCCTTAATTTTTTTCTTTATTAGAATAGGTGTCGTTCCCCAATATAGAAGAAGTTTATAAATAGCTTTTTTATTTTCCGTAACAGCCACTATGGGGTCATAAGGTCTAAATTTAGCCACCATTTCGGCTGTGAGGCCTGAGCGTGTATAAATAATTATAGCATCCAAATCAATTAATTGAGCAAAGCTTCTAACACTATAAGCCACAGCTTCTGAGACATGGCTCCCAGGGCATATTTCCCTTCTATTAAGCAGTTTATTGTAATCCAGGCACCTTTCAGTATTTACAATTATTTTATGCATAAAGCTTACGGCTCCAGCTGGATACTTACCCATAGCAGTCTCACCAGAAAGCATAGCTAGATCAGTTCCATCAATTATAGCATTAGCTACATCGGTAACTTCTGCTCTTGTGGGTCTTTTATTGTGAGTCATAGAATCAAGCATTTGCGTAGCCGTAATAACCGGCTTACCCCGTTGATTGCATTTATGAATAATTTCTTTTTGAAGTATGGGAACTTTTTCAAGAGGCATACTAACTCCCAAATCGCCCCTTGCCACAATAATGCCGTCTGAGGCATCAATAATCTTATCTATATTCTCCAGGCCCTTGGGGTCTTCTATTTTTGCAATAACTGGAATATTTCTTTTTTTTCGTTTCATAATTTTCTTAACTGTAATAATATCTTCTGCAGATCTCACAAACGACTGAGCCACATAATCAACACCCATATTTAAACCAAACTCAAGGTCTTTCTTATCTTTTTGAGATATACCAGGAAATTTAAAGTTTGCTTTAGGAACATTAATCCCCTTGTTGGACATTAGTAAGTCTCCAGAAATAACCTGGACTTTGGCACAAGTTTTTTTAACTTCTTTTACTTTCAAGGAAATATTACCGTCATCTATAAATATTTCATATCCCTTTTTTAAATATTTCTCAAATCCTTTATAAGAAACCGTAATCAGATTCTCGCAACCTACTTTATGAAATGAAGATATTTCAAGTATTTGCCGTGGCCTCAACTTAATGGGTGTATTGTTTTCAAAATTACCTACACGAATACGATGACCTTCTAGATCCTGTAAAACACCTATTGGTTTCTTTAATTTTTCAGAAGCTTCTCTGACCATCTTAAACATTTTTTTATGTTGCTTATAGTCACCATGCGAAAAATTAAGTCGAGCTATATTCATGCCAGCTTCAATTAGCTGCTCAATTTTAACTTTACTGGCTACAGCTGGCCCTAAAGTACAAATTATTTTAGTTTTTCTTCTATAACTACCCATCAGTATTTCCACCCTTAATAGCGTAATAGTCTTTTTTTAAATAAAAAACTCAAGCTAAGAGCGTTGATTAAAACAATATTTAAACGTAAAACCAACGCTCATAAAATTATAGCATTTTATAAATTTATATTCAAAATTGAATACATCTGCTTCTTACATTAATTCGATAGCTTTGTTAATCATCGGTAAGACGCTTTCAACCTCTTCTTTGGTCAAGCGGCCTAATTTTGAATATTGCCATTCATTATCAGTATTTTTGAACTCTCTGGCTACTTGAAGCTTAGGATCTGCATTGTTATAAGAGTATACCCCAATTACAAGCTTAGTATTGCCAAATTCTTTCGAATCCTTAAATACCTCTTTGTCTAATTCCTTATCGTATGGCATATTACATCTCCTTTCCTATGTTTGTTTTTCTTCTTTTAAGAGCAAACCTTCTTTTATATTATATATAGTATCACAAATCTTTATAGATTCTATTTTATTTATATTAAAAGTTCTTAAAGACTTTTTATAATCACAAAAAGCAATTAATTTCTCAGATTCAATAGAATAAACATCAATTACTCTTTTTAAACTCTTAGACTGTTTATAAGATTTATAAACTATCTCTACTTTTCTCTTTAAAGCAAAAGCTTCTTTTAGCTTTTCCTTAATATCATGCCTTTTATGCCAGTATACAGTAATTTTTTCCAAAGTTCCATATTTTTTACAAATTAAATGTCCGTGTGTATTTCCATATTCATAGAGGTCTTTAGTTAATTTTACATCTTGGCGACAATATTCTATAAGCTCATCTAGGCGTCCATCTCGAAAAAATTCCACTGCCATGAGGCCATCAGCCGTTTTTTTTGTCCCCAAAGTCCCTTCAGCCAAATAATCTAGCTTGAATCTTTTACCACAACTGTACATCACTTCATACATTATATCCAGAAGAGGCAAATTCTGTAAACTTTCTTTAGAATATTTTTGTAAAACCGGCAAATCAAAGCCTTTTATGTTAAAACCTACAATTAAATCTGCTTCTTTCAATAGGCTTATAAATTCTTTTATATTTCCCTCATCATAAACTCTATAAGAGTTATCTTTATATAAATAAGCCACCATAATTGATAGCCTTAGTCCTCCATGAGCTCTAGCGCCAACATCACTAAAAGTGTTTCTGGTTTCTATATCAAAAACGATTATATTATCTTTTTTTATCATATTCTACCAATCACCTAATATTATCTTTAACTATCACTACTTTTCTATTGGATTTCTCACCCTTGATAATCTCTACAGCTGATTTGCTTACATTGAAATGTTGGGCTAATAATTTTACAACTTGCTTATTAGCTTTACCTTTTTCACGTTGAGCCGTAACGTAAACCTTGAAAACATCGGCCTCTTCTTTAACTGCGTTTTTTGAAGCATTTGCGATAACTTTTATTTCTATTTCCATTTTTTCTACTTAAGTGTGCGTGGACATATCTGTTTATAAGGACAATATTGACAAGCCATATATGTTGGTTTGGCTTTGTAATTCTGCTGCCTTAAACCAGCTGAAACTTCATTAATCATTAATTTTACTTTATCAATATCATCTTCTTTTTTTACAGCACTCCCTACTAATCCAGATTCTAAGAAATGGAGTTCAATCTTATCGGGAAGGCGACCTTTTTTTTCTTTATATGCCAAGGCATAAAGATTCATTTGAATGCTCTCTTTAGCCCGCTTATCAGCTTTCTTCTGATCAGTTATATTTGAAGATTTGTAATCAATTATAATTGCTTCTTTCTTATCTTCGTCCAAACGATCAAATCTACCCGATATTCGACTATCATTCATTACAAATTTGAATGATTCCTCTAAAAAACTCGGTAATTTATTTACGCCTTCTTCTCTTTTATAAAAATTTTCTATCGTTTTGCGTCCTGTTTGAAACCTTTCGATTTCATGCTCTTTTGTCAGATATCCCTCATTAACCCATATATTTTCGTAATAATCCAAAATTTCATTTAAGCTTATTTTTTTATTATTCATTTTATAGCGAAAATATTCAGCCACAACTTCATGTAATATTTTACCGTAAATTATACTATGATGCTGCAATATGGGCACTCGAAGAACATGAATATATCTATATTTTAATGGACAGGTTAAATAATCATCAATTTTGTATGCTGTGAGATCAATCAGTTTCTCTTGTATGCTTTTTGATTTAAACTCAGGCTCTTGAGCTTTAGGAGTGTGTCTTTTTATAGCTTCTAAAGCACTGGACTTAAAGGGCTCAATGTCAGCTTGCGGTAAATCCAAGGCTTCTAAAATGAAAACAGAAATTTTTCTTTGTCTTTTGCCGCCATAATCTCTGGCGCTAGTTAAATAGAGTTCTTCTTTGGCTCTAGTCATGGCCACATAAAATAGTCTTCTTTCTTCTTGCAGAAAAAAGTCTCCAGCTGGAAGAATATCCTTAACTAATTCATCAGGTAGCGCCAGAGCCTCTCTTCTTTTGGGCCAAGGAAATTTTCCCTTAATGAGACTCACCATAAAAACTACCCTGAACTCCAAGCCCTTAGCCTTATGGACTGTTAACACATTAACAGCCTCTATATCCAAATCAGCTTCTACTACTGCAGGGTCATCACCACTAGCAATTAACATCTCCAGATGTTTTATGAAAGTAAATACTCTATCTTTATCAGTTAGGGAGCTAAATTCTTTCACGATTTCAAAGAATCTGGCTAAATTTTTTATTTTAGCTTCGCTCACTCTATCTTCTATAGATGTAAGCTTTTTTAAATAACCCGTTTCTGTTAAAAACATGTAAAGTATATTACCACTAACCAAATCCCTAGAAGCTTCAACGTAGTGTTCTATATCGGTAATTAAGCGCTTTATTTTTTTAAGTTCATCTTCTGGAATCTCGGATAACTCCGCAACTGTATCTATCATTTTAAAAACTTCATAAAGAGTTATATTTCTTCTGCTAGCCAGACTATTGCACAAACTCAAAATCACCATATCAAGATTATATATTTCAGAGCTTGCTAAATAGAAAAGACTAACCGAATCTTTAATATCTGCAATAATTTTTAAAAAAGAAATAGCTAAGCGTATTTCTTGTCTGGAGTATAAACCCTGATTACCGGTAAAACGCCAAGGAATTAAAAGCATATTAAGTGCTTGCAGAAATGGCTCAGCATCGTTATTTGAACGTACCAAAATAGCGATGTCATCGTATGAAATATTTTCATCGCCCTCAACCTTGCTCTTAATCATTTTTGCTACCTCATCAGCTTCATGCGATATCGTATCATAATGAAGATGTTCAGGCTGTTTTTTCCCCTTTGTAAGCGCTATAAGTTTTTTATTAACATCTGCCTTGATTTCTAAACGATCAGGATTATTATGGCTAACAAGCATATAGGATGCATCAAGTATAGCCTGCGAAGATCTGTAATTATTGACCAAAATAACTTTTTTAGATTTTTTATATGTTTTTAAAAAACCTAATACATTACTAATTGCTGCTCCTCTAAATTTATATATGGATTGATCATCATCAGCGGAAACTGTTATATTTTTATGCTCGGAAGCTAAGAGCTTAATAAGTTCAAATTGAGCATAATTTGTATCTTGAAATTCATCAACTAGAATATATTTAAATCTTTTTTGATATTCCCGCAAAATCGAAGGATGCTCTCTAAAAAGCTGCAAGGTCAAATAAAACTGATCTCCAAAATCTATCATACCTCGCTGGGCTTTTAATTCTTGATATTTCTGATAACAAAGAGCTATTTCCATTTCTTTTTTTGCTCTCTCACATAGCTCCATATCCTTTGCATTCCTTGAGGCCTGTTTTTCTAAGTCTTTAGCAAGTTCTAGATACTCTTGAGGAGATACGTCTTCATCACGAGCACGTGAAAACAAGGTTACTAAAGCTTTTATAAAACTATTAGGATTACCTAGTGGGCGATAATAATCCATGGGAAATTCAAATAAATGCTCTTTAATAAAGACAGCTTGTTCTGGAGCTGTTAAAACTTTAAAATTAGTATCCAAACCTAATTCTATAGCTTTTTCACTTAATATTCTTTCACCGAAAGCATGAAAAGTACTTACCCAAATATCAGCATAGCCATAGGGGATTAAAATGTCTGCCCTCTCCTCCATTTCTGCCGCTGCTTTCTCTGTAAAAGTCAAAGCTAATATTTCATGGGGTTCTGCTTTTTTTGAAGCAATAAGGTAGGCAATTCTCTTAGTAATAACCCTGGTTTTACCCGTTCCAGCACCAGCAATAATCAACAAAGGTCCTTTTTCATGTATTACAGCTTCTTTTTGCTGGGGATTAAGATCTTTTAAGAGTTCAAGTTCTTTCATAATATCATTCTAAAAAGGTTTTTGGCAAGCGCACGTTAAACTAATAAATATATAGTATTTATACATCATATAGCTGCACCTTCTTTTTTGCAAGTAATTTAGGAGGAAAGTCAGTTAATTTTTTTGAAGAATTTTGTGATTTCTTTAGCTGTTTTTTCATCAATAATAGAAATTTTTCTTAAATCTTTTACGCTTGCCTTTTTGACCTTGTCTATTGTTAAGAAATGATTCATCAATACCTTATACTTTTTTGGGCCTATTCCTTTTATTTCTTTTATTATAGAAGAAGTGGCTATTTTCCTTCTTAAAACCCGGTGATAACTTATAGCAAATCTATGAGCCTCATCCCTTAACCTTTGAATAAATTTTAATGATTTATCATGCGGTGGCAAAATTAACGCTTTCGGTCTATCAATAAAAAAAATCTCTTCTTTCTCTTTAGCTATACTAATAATGGTAATGTTCAATTTTAAAACCTTAAGCGCTTCTTGGGCAGCATTTAAATGTCCTCGCCCACCATCAATCACTATAAGATCTGGCAAAAGTTTTTTGGTGTATATATTTTTATATCTTCTTAAAACTATTTCTCTCATCATGGCATAATCGTCTATTCCTTCGACTGATTTTATTTTAAATTTCCTATAATTATTTTTTTCAGGTAAACCATCTTTAAATCGTACTGCTGCCCCCACAGAATGACTACCAAATATGTTTGATACATCAAAGGCATCAACATTGAAGGGAACCTTTTTTAACTTCAGTGTATCTTTTATGTCCCGAGTTATATTTGAAAATACATAGCTTTTCTGAGCTTTACTTATTTTAGAAAGAGCAAGGATCTGATCACGCATGACAGCAGCCTCTTCGTAGAGTTTGCGATCTGAAAAGCTTTTCATTTTATGCCTTATTTTAGCAATAAGCCTTGCGTGATTTCCCTTTAAAAACATTATTAATTCAGAAACCGTTTGACTATATAAATTGACATCCAGGCCTTTCCTGCACGGGGCTAAGCACTGTTTTAGATGATAGTATAGGCATGGTTGCTTAGGCAGCTTACTGCATGATCTAAGGGGAAATCTACGTCTTAATATTTTAAGAGCCTCTTTAAGCAAGCCGCTATCTGTATAAGGGCCAAAATATAGCGCTCCATCGTCTTTTTTCTTGCGCACAACAATAAGCCTTGGATAAATCTCCGCAACTGTAATTTTCAGTAAGGGATAGGCCTTGTCATCCTTAAGCAGGATATTGTATTTTGGAAGGTATTTTTTTATGAGCTGCGCTTCATATAATAGGGCTTCTGCCTCAGAAGTAGCCGCTATATAGTCAAAAAAGCTTATATTTTCTAATAAATTCCGTGTTTTGAGGTTAACAACCTGCCCCCCAAAATAACTATTCACTCTTTTTTTTAGTGAAAGCGCCTTTCCAACATAAATCACCTGTCCATTAACGTCTTTAAAGAGATAAATACCTGGCCTATCAGGTAATTTTTGAGCTTTTTTGCTTAATTTATTAATTTTATCATTCATTGTTTTATTATTGACAAAAACATAATATTTGTTATAATAACGACTCATGAAAAAAATATAGTTTAAAGGAGTAAAAATGCCAAACAGAAAATCAGCTAGCAAATCTCTAAGAAAAAATGTAAAAAGGCACGAAATAAATAAAGCTGTGCTTTCAGAGCTTAAAACTAGAGATAAAAAATACTTGACTTTAGTAACTGATAAAAAATTTGATGAAGCTAAGAGTTATCTCAAGGACTATATGGTTAAGCTTGATAAAGCCGCTTCCAAAAATATAATTCACAGGAATAAAGCCAGCCGCAAAGCTTCCCGTCTAACTAAAAAACTGAACGGTGCTATTTCAGCGCGCACAGCTTAACTATCAATAAATCAAAATTATTCTTATAATCTCCAGGTAAAGTTTTGAAATTAAGGTCAGTTTCTGTAAGCAGATTTATAGCTTCATTAACTGTCTGCTTATTAAATGTTTCTGCTTGTTTCATGAATTTATCTGCTAGATAATTATAAATTCCCAATTGGTTCAAAATTTCATGCCGGGGAACATTATTGCGAAGAAGGTTCTTCGCTTTATATATGCGTATCAGCTGAAAAGATATAAGTCCTATGAGGCCAAAAATATCTTTCTCTTTAGATATAACTCTACTAGCAATTCTTAAAGATGCTTTGGTATCTTTTCTAAATATCTCATCAATTAGATTGTACGCTGTATACTCGGCATCAAAACCTATTAACTCCTGAACATGTCTAAGAGTTATGAGTTTACTTTCACCTATATACAATGATAGTTTTTCTATTGCATCATTTATATTCTTAAGATTGCTTCCACATTTAGCTATCAACGATTCGATAGCCTGATTTTCAATCGTTTTGTTATTTTCTTTAACCAGCTTATTTATCCAAGTACTAAGATATCTTGCTTGCGGACGATTGCATTCAATTACTTTAAATTTGGGAAGTTTATCGTATGGTTTTTTGCTTTTTACATAGCGTGCGAAAGCTTCAATCACAAGACAAGCATTTGGATTCGGCTTTTCAATGTATTTATTTAGTATACTCTTATCTTGGTTGGGAATATTTTCAAAACCCTTAAAAATAATCAGGAGATTATTTGCTAGCATGTCCATAGACCTGCACGCATCAAGAGCTTCTTTTATACTTTTATCATCTGAATAAAAAATTAAAGGAGAGATTTCTTTAGAAAAATCTTGTCTTATTTTTTCAATAGCCTTGTCTCTTAAAAAACTTTCATCTCCGGCAACGAGATAAACTTGACCCGCAAGCATCTTTACCAACCTTCAACCGTGCGAGAAACAACTTCAAAAGCTAATTCCTCGGCCGCATTCTCAATCAAGGCGTTTTTATCAAGATTAATACTTGTAAATTTTTGATCTTTAAGTGTCGTATAATACTCTGAATCAACTTTAAATTTCTTTTCTTGCCACATTACTTTATCATTAACTAAGTCAGTATAAACTAAATTCACGGTCAAAACTAATCTATATTCTTCAACTTCATCATTTGAACCCCAGGCCACTGGAATTTTTTCATATTTGACAATTTCTCCCTGGAGCATTGAGTCGGCTTCATCTTTATTATTCTCAATTTTGAGTGATCCGTCCCAAGCAAATCTATCTTTGATAGCATTGGTTACAACTATTTCAATGTTAGGTTCATTAGTTTTATTTTTAAACGTTTCAATATATATAGTGTCAATGTGTGAGGGAATTAAAGACCCAGCCGTATAACCACAGCCAGGTACAAATAAGCATATTAAAAGTAAGCTAGTATAAAAATATTTCATTTGGCTTTTTTATCTACTTTTTCCTGGACTAATTCTACTTGAGTCTCTGAAAGCGTTGCCCATTCCGTTCCAGGATAATTATCAACCACTGATTTATAATATATAAGAGCACTGACATATTCTCTACGACTTTCATAATACTTAGCTATATCATAATCATGTTTTGCTTTTCTGCTCTTCAGTTCAATAATGGTTTTTTGAGCCTCCTGCTTTAAATCATCAGGAGGTGATTCATCCATAAAATCTTCGAATTCTTTAATGGCTTTTTCTGTGGTCTCTTGCTCGTAAGCAGCAGGCTTACTAGCCTGCAAAGAACATATAGCAATTTCATATTGAGCCCTATCAACAAGTGGGCTCTCAGCATATTTTTTCAATAAATCACCAAAAGCCTCAACAGCCATGCTGTAATTACCCATTTTCTTATATGCTTGACCTAATTGAAACTGAGCATCATCACCGAAAGCACTATATGGAGCGTGAGTTATAATACTCAAAAATATTTGCTGAGAAGTTGTAAGGGCTGGTAAAACTTCGAGCCCCATAATCTTTCTTTTGGCACCATTGAGAAAAAGAACTCCCACATTATACATCTGTTCAATTATTTGAGGATTTCTTTTTGATTTAGGATATTGGCTAATAATTTTATTGTATAGTAAATATGCTCTATAGTAATCTTTATCTTTTTCATAAGAAAGACCACCATAATATCCAGCATCAGGAACTAATGATGAGCCCTCAAAACTATTTATGAGTTTTTCAAACTCAGTAGCGGCTTTCTTGTATTCATCATGCTCATAAAAACTCATAGCATAATCATATTGCTTTTCGGGAGTATCTTTAGGGGCATATTTAGGATTGATCCACTTTTCGGTTTTAGGAGTCCAAACCCAAAAAGCTGCCGCTTCATTAACGCAAATAAATATGCATAATAAAATAAAAATTGATACAATAAAAAGTTTTTTCATAAGAATTCCTAGTCTCTTGCAATTACCAGCTTTAATATACCACAGGCACAATAAGCTGTCAATAAACCTGAACAAGCTCTATATAAGCAAAAATTAACTTAATGTTCTGGTTTTTAGGAGGTGAGAAATGTTATTTCTGCCTTTGGTGGTCATATCAATGAATTCAATACCTAGATCATATCTCGAGAGAGTTTCAAACCTTCTGGTCCAAACAACCTTACAAACAGTTTTTACGGTTTGATTTTTGAAAGGAAAAGATAAAACTAGAACAATGCGAGAATTGATAGGAATAAAGCTCTCGGTTACTAACCGTGTTCCCCCCTCACTGACATCCCTCGTAAGGGCCCCCAGAACTCCTTTATTACCTAATTGCTTACACTGGGATGGCATGCAACAACCAAAACGTCGAAACTTACGTCTTTCAATATCAAAATGTTTTTTTGTTTCCATGAGAAAGCGCTCCAAACATTTTTGAACAACCTTCTTAAAATGCAAATAATCAGCTATAATTTACTATACCACAACTATAAAGTTACTGTCAAGTTGCTAATTTGAAGGAAATCTATATAATATACAAAATAAATAGCAATATAGGTAAAAAAACCATTAGTAAAAAAGTAGTGAATATCCAGCAAGAATTAGCCAAGTCTTGGTCTAAATCGAACAAAGAAGCCAATACTAAGCTGGCAATAGCGGTAGGCATAAATGACTCTATAATGGCAATTTTAAGTGGCAAACCTCCCATAATATTTTGATAGTTCAATAAATAAGCAAGTAAGATTCCCACCATTGGAGACCACACAAATTTAATAAAGCTCATCGAGAATACAGGAGATTTAAACTTTTTAATTGCTTTAAAATTCATAGTTAAACCAACGGCTAACATATAAGCAAAAGTGGTAACCGGTATTAAAATATCATTTAAATTACCGATATAAAGCGGTCTTTTGTAATGTAATAAATTCAAGCCCACACCTGCAGCCAAACCTAGAAGTGGAAATAAACGTATTCCTTCAGTAAATATTTTTTTTAGACTATCTTTAACTCTAGCTGTTTTTTTTGCACTGTAATGCTCAGCCATATAAAAACCTAGCGTATAATAATAAGGCTTAAAAAACAGGCAATATAAAACAGTTAAACCAAAGCCTATTTCTCCATAAAGAACAAAAGCAATAAAACCGCCTAAAGTATAACCGATGTTTGAAAACATGGCCGAACCAACATAGCTACCTGCCTGCCTTTGATTCAATTTATGTACCTTTGCAAAAAACATTGCAGGGATAAGAGCCAATGTGGTAACAATCATACCTACGAAAGGCAAGGTAAAAATCGTTTTATTGCTTAAGTCAAGCGCCCAAAAAGAAAACATAACAATAAACGGAGTAATAGACTTAGTAAGAAAAATAATAATTATCTTAGATATCTTCTCCGGCTGACTGACAAATTTTCTCTTAAGCCCATAACCAATTGCCAAAGGAAGAAATAGAATGCTAACTATATATGCAATTTGAAATAATTCATTCTTCACTTAGCAAACCTAACTGTTAAATAGCTTTTTTCTATAGTCGCAAAAGCGTCAGGATCACCTTTTGGAGAATGCTTTTTATAACTGCTTAATTCTTCTGTTTGCAATTCACTACTCTTACAGGCTAAGTCATAAACATCGGGGTCAGCTTCGCCTTCCTCTCCACCACCAATGCCACCGCCACCATGCCATTCCGAAGTCTCTTTAGCCATCTCCCTTATGTGCCCTCCATCTTCTAGGCCAGTCGCAACTATAAAACGCCAAACTCTACCTCTGGGATCTCCTATTATCTTATAGGGAATTGCCACTTCAATTGTTGAGACATTATCATCATCAATAAGAAAACCTTTTGTATCGTTATCTTCCCCTCTTTTTCGCGCTAAAAGAGTTCCCTTTGCGTCCCAGACTCTACCCCTAAAACAACTATATATGGCTATTACTCTTCCACATGAAAGTTCAGGAGCAACTTTAAGCTCTGCATAAACTCCTTCATCAGGATTAATATAGTCAAGGTCTCCTTGAGCTAAGACTTGATAGCGTCCAGTTTTACCATAAGCGCCATCTCTATCTATACCTATAATACAAAAAGGAGCCCACCATTCATTGGGAGCATTAAATCTAATTAACATATACAGGTTTTTATCATCACAAGTCACTCTAAATTCTCGCAAGTCAGCACATCTTCCAAAAGCTTCATTAGTAGGATATTCATATTTGCCGGCTCCAACATCATCTTTTTTGGCATCCCTAAAAATGTATTCCCCCTTAGAAATAGTCCAAGTATTTTCCTTTACTGGAGGTGTTCCCACCCAATCTTTAGCACTTTTATCAACCTTTATAGTATGCCCCTTAACTTTATTCTCTTTATCTGCAGAATAGACATAATTTGATAAAGTAATTAACAAGCAAAACGTTGTTAACCCGATTACTATTTTTTTCATATCGTCCTCCTTCCGACCAATCCTATTGGCCTATAATTTTAAAATAGCATAAAAAAGTCTATTATTCAATTGCAGACTTTAATAATCGTTCTTTTATCTTTATAAATAATATATCAATATGTACGACAAAAACTAACAGTAAATAACACCAAAGAACGTACGATATTTTGAAATTATGAAATTTAACTAATGAAAAATGGAAACTACCAAATCCCTGAGCAGCTTTTATCATTAACGTCAAAAAAAACCAGAGCGTTTCTGCAAATATCTTGGCTATCGGCATGGAAATAAAACTAAATAGACTAACAACTATTGCCAACATTAAAACTAAGCTTAAAATGGGGAGCATAATCAGGTTTGTAAGCACTCCGATAGTTGATACTTGTTGAAAATAGTACAACGAGAGTGGCGCCACTGCAATGCTAGCTGCAAGACTAACATAAATAGCATCTAAGGCATATTTCACAACGTTATTATTAATTTTTTTATCTTGCGCATGTTTAAATAAAATCTTAGACCATGTATTCATTTTTGGATAGAGATAAACTATTGATAAAACTGAAACAAATGACAACTGAAAGCCAATATCAAATAAATAATAGGGATTAAACACTAATATTAGAAGGGCTGCTAAGCCAAGGCTATTATATATATCAGAATCTCTTTTTATTACCCATCCACCTAAAATAATGCTCGCCATAATTGAAGCTCTAATTACAGAAACTCTTGCGCCACTTAAAAAACAATAGAACACAAGAAAGACTATACATATTATCGAAGCCTGGGTGCGACTAAAACCAAAAAGCTTGACGATGAAAATGAGAAAAAGGACTATTATGCCAACATGGAGACCACTAATAGCTAAAACATGTACTGAGCCGGAAGATATAAAATAATCAAAAATATTTTTATTTATCTCTGTTCTTTCACCTAAAATCAAAGCTCCCAGTAAACCACTATAAGGCTCAGGCAAAAGCTGCTTATATCTACTGATCAGTTTTTTCCTTAAACTCATCGACCAAGAATACAATATGTTAATTCTTGGTTTTTTATCAAGCTTTAAAACAACATCTCCTTTATTTATATAAAAAAATCCGTCAATGTGGCGGCTTTTAAGATATGCTTGATAGCTCTTGGACATATCGCTTTCAAGTGAGATTATTTGCTTAAAGTCACCCTCAAGGACATGGGCATGCCCATATTCAAGGTGCTTATTTAAGGGATTAACACTGTATACTTTTACTTGACCAAATGCATCTTCAAGATGACTCTTATTTAATAGTTGGCTAACCTTAAAATTAAAACTACATCTTTCTCTGCCCCAACGATCTGTACTAAAAACTGGAGCTTCAGCCACATAACCAATTATTGCTATATCTTTTTGGGACTTTATAATGTTGCTTATATTATCATCAGTAACCACTGAAGCTACATCATATCTTAATGCGCCTACAAAAATACACAAAATCACAAATAGAAAATAAAAAAATCTCTTATCAACAAAGACAATAGATAAAATGAGAAATACTAAACAAAAAAAGTATAATAATCGCGTATCAATATATAAATAATATCTTATAATAATGCCTGCAATTAAAAAGAGGCCTATAAAGAAAAAAGGCTTATTTATTTTTTTTAAATTTTCTTTAGTCTCTTCCGTTGCCATTTTAAAAAATTACAAAGTCCTTTAATTTTTCTACTTTTCTATCACCTATTCCCTTTATTGACTTCAAATCATCTGGTGAATGAAAAAGACCATGTTCCTTGCGATAAATTATTATTTTTTCAGCTGTAGACACGCCTATGCCAGGTAAAAAAGTTAATTCTTCTATTGAAGCAGTATTAACGTTTACAGTTTTTGTTTGCTTAATAAGCTTATCTATATTATCTGAAGCATTCGCTTGCTCTAGCTTATTATCAAAACTAATGAAATCTAAAAGATGGTATTGTTTAAGGTGGGAAATAAAGATTCCTAAAAGGAAGCAAATAATTATAAATAAAAGGGCTGTTTTTTCTTCTCTAGTAAAATTAATCATAGAAGTTTACTTATTTGAAAGGACATAAACAACAACATTTACGCCTAGTTTAAAAACATTTTCTATTAAGGTCATCAAAATCAATTTACTACGATGTTAATAAGTTTTCCTGCAACAACTATAACTTTTTTTATAGTGGCATTGGCAATAAGATTTTTTACTTTCTCATCTTCTAAAACTGCCGCCTTGATCTGCTCCTCGCTTATACCCTTATCAAGATTAATGCGAGAACGTAGCTTGCCGTTAATTTGAACAATAATTTCCATTTGCCCTTGACTTAAAACCTTCTCATTATGTTTAGGCCAAGGATGCAAAAATATGCTTTTACTATGCCCGAGATTGCGCCACATCTCTTCGCAAATATGCGGAGCCAATGGTGATAAGAGTAAACATATAACCTCAAGAGTTTCCTTAACATCATATGGACTCTTAGACTCCACTTTTCCCTTAAGGCTATTGCTTTCAAGTTGTTTATCAACTACTTCCTTAGCTACATTAACTAATTCCATTATTGAGCTTATGACTGTATTGAAATGAAAGGAATTTTCTATGTCAAATGTAACTTTTTTTATAACTTCGTTAGTCTTTACAGTAAGCTTCACAATCAACTCGTCATCTGTAATATAAAAATTACCTTCTTGAGTGGTCTGATGCATCAATCGCCAGACTTTATTTAAAAATCTCCACGCTCCCTCGACAGCTCGATCATTCCATTCAGCATCTTTCTCTGGGGGGCCAATAAATAAAGTGTAAACTCTGACTGTATCTGCTCCATATTGTTCAATTAATTTATCAGGACTAACAACATTACCTTTAGATTTAGACATCTTGGCACCATCTTTTATGATCATGCCCTGCGTAAAGAGATTTGCAAACGGCTCCTTAAAACCAACTGCTTTTATATCAAACAATACCTTAGTTATAAACCTTGAATATAGAAGATGCAAGATAGCATGCTCTACACCACCTATATACTGATCTACCGGTAACCATTTATCAACTAACTGCTTTTCAAAAGCTACTTTTTCATTTTTGGGAGATAAGTATCGTAAATAGTACCAACTAGAATCAACAAAAGTATCCATGGTGTCAACTTCTCTCCTGGCTACACCTCCGCACTTAGGACAAGTTGCTTCAATAAACTCTTTTTTATCTTCAAGAGGAGATACGCCAGTAGGCTTAAATTCAACATCGGCTGGAAGCTCAACAGGTAAATCTTTTTCTTTTACAGGAACAATTCCACATTTTTCACAATAAATAATTGGAATAGGTGCACCCCAATACCTTTGTCTTGAAATAAGCCAGTCACGAAGCTTATAGGTTATAGCTTTTTTACCCATATTATTATCCTGCATCCAAGAAGTTATTGCAGTTTTTGCTTCGCTTGAAGATATGCCATCAAATTTACCCGAGTTAACCAAAACTCCAATATCTTCGTAAGCCTCTTTCATGGATGGACCATTAAGAGTATCTTTAGGATTATCTATGACTAACTTTATATCTAAATTATATTTTTTAGCAAAATCAAAATCCCTCTGATCGTGCGCCGGAACAGCCATCATAGAACCAGTTCCGTATCCATAAATAACATAGTTTGCAATCCACAATGGAATCTTATCTTTATTAACTGGATTAATTACATATAGGCCGCTGAAAACGCCTTCTTTTTCAACCTGTTCTGACTGCCGCTGAAAACTGCTTTGACCTTTTATCTTTTCTAAAAACTTAAGTACCTTATCTTTATTTTCAGATATTTTTAATATCTCTTCAACATAATGATGCTCAGGAGCTACAACCATATACGTAGCTCCAAAAATAGTGTCTGGCCTGGTTGTAAAACAAGTCAATGTTTTATCTAAACCATTAACCTTAAAATCAATATAAGCACCTTCAGAGCGGCCAATCCAATTAGCCTGCATCGTCTTAACCCTCTGCGGCCAACCATCAAGCAATTGAATATCATCTAGAAGTTTTTGGGCATAATCCGTTATCTTAAAAAACCACTGTTTCAACTTCTTTTGTTGAACTTCTGAAGAACATCTTTCACAAGCTCCATTTACAACCTGCTCGTTAGCCAAAACTGTTTGACATCCAGGGCACCAATTTACAGCAGCTTCTTTTTTATAAGCCAATCCTTTTTCATATAATTTCAAAAAAAGCCACTGGGTCCACTTGTAGTAATCTGGGTTACAAGATGCTACTTCTCTATCCCAATCATATAGTACACCCCATTCTTCAAGCTGACTTTTCATTGTAGTTATGTTATTGAAAGTCAATTCCTTAGGGTGCACTCCGTTTTTGATAGCTGCGTTTTCTGCAGGTAGACCAAAAGCATCCCAACCCATAGGAGTAAGAACATTATAACCTTTCATTTTCATATACCTAGCTACTGCATCTCCAATTATATAATTGCGGCCATGACCAACATGCAATGCAGCTGATGGATAAGGAAACATCATAAGACAATAGTATTTCGGCTTTTGGGAGGTTTCATCCATACTCATGAGCTTTGCATCCCGCCAATACTCTTGCCATTTTTTATCTGTTAGTTTATGAGAATACTTCTCTTGCATCAAATTATCAACCTTCCACTATTGAATTTTAAAAAACCTAAATCACTGTTTATGCAAACGTTTTAAATTTAAAACAACTTAAGAACAATTAAAATTATCTTAACATACAGAATTAGAAATCGTCAAGTTTAAAAAAGACGCCTTTATCAAAAATCGTTGACAATCCAGAAAATGGATGTTATAGTTATTTTTTGCAGATTTGCCCGAACTTATATTGAGTTTATCTAAATATTAGCGGGGCTGTAGCTCAGCTGGGAGAGCACCACGCTGGCAGCGTGGGGGTCAGGGGTTCGAGCCCCCTCAGCTCCACCATTCTACTTCGCCAAGGCTTCGTAGGAATAGGTGGTAGTTCTTCGAAGATGTTATCTGTAGGGGCGGCTGGCTGGCCGCCCGATTTATTATAATTATACAATTCAAATGATTAGGCATTATCGCATATTGGCCCAATTTTATTTCATGTCGTATGTTTTCCGTATTTTTTAATTCTTCATCAACAATTAAACCAAATCTATTCAATTTTATTTTTATATCATTATTATCGGGCCAACAGCCGTTGGCCCCTACAGAATTTTCATTGTTTATTATTTCACCAAATATATTTTTTCTATCCATTGAACAAACGGTTATAAAATAATATCCATTTAACGAATAATCGTAATTTTTTAACCGGATTTGTTTTCTGGATATTAATTTTGGCATTTTATTTTCTTATTCATATAACGGTTGAACTCACCTACCGGAAGACGCGACACGAGTTCGCACCCAGTGCAGCGATTTGTTATATGTTTTCATTTGTTATTATTTCAATTCTAATATTCCAATTTCCTTTAAGTATTCAAAAGTTCTATCATAGAATGTAGAAGGTCTTGTGTGGTCAATTTTGCTACCTTCTGGGATAAAAATCACCATTCCTTGTCTTGCCCTTGTTAAAAGTACCCTGTATGTGTTTTTTAAGTATTCTTTATCAATTTCTTTATTTATATTCTGCCATTTAGTCCCCTTAAAATTCTGATATTTCCAAGCGGAATCACTCATATGAAAATTTGCTCCCCAAGCAACACAAGCCCAATCAATTTCAAGCCCTTGGATGTCAAATTCCGTAGCAATTTCTTCTAAAAAGTAAGATGAACGAATATCATCAGATTTATTCAAAAACCAATTGGGTGCAGAAATCTCATTTTTTACATCAATCCCTAATGGTCTCAAACGTCTCGCACCTGATGAACTAATTAATCCTATTCGTTCTGTTCCTTTTGATTTATTTCGTAACCACTCTTTAGCTTTATCTATATCTCGAGTTAAAACTATGGGATAATTATCCTTAATGTTATTATATAAACCAAACGCAGTTTGTTTTCTTATATCCAGCAGCTCGTGAACAAAATCTGACACTTTTTCAGAGCGAAATGACCTCACAGACACAGCAAGATGTAATTCATTTTTACTTTTTCCATTATATTTAATCCAATCTCGTATTTCAGAAGATTTTATATAATTATCATTTTCGGATATTAAGTTGGAATAACTAATATTCCAATCAGGATAATGTTCTTTTAATGCATTAATCCATTCTTCTAATCCAGCTTCACCGGTATTAATTTCTTGGCCGCCACCTATTAAACAAACAATTGTACACCAATCAAAATGCCTATTCATTACATCAATTAAGAATTCAGGTTCAGACATTTGGAAATCATCAATTCCCTTTTTTCTTTTCATAAATGAAATTGTTTGATGTTTTGTCCAAGCTCGTTGTGCTTCATCAAAAACAACTACTTTTTCGATAGGAGCTTTCTTGTCATTTAAGTATTCATCTCTAAAATGATGAATGTTTTGTATAAATGCATTTGCTTTTCTCGCTGCCTGTTTTTTTGTTATATTGTCGCCAGCTTCTTTTGCTGTTAGTACTTCATCTCTTGTTAAAGCTTCTCGTAATACCTGAACCAAAGGTCCATTTCCTGATAAAAACACAGCGTGCTCATCTTTATCTGCATTCATTCGTTCATTTGCAATATTTAGACCTGCTAATGTTTTACCTGCACCCGGGACGCCTGTAACAAAACAAATTGATTTTAATTTTTTATTTTTTGAATTTTCAACAATCCTATTTATACAATCTGCTGTTTTAGACAAATTAATTGCTCCAGAATCAGATCTTGTAATTTCTTTGACATTGTGTCCTTTGTAAAGGGCTTGAGCAGCTTCTACAATTGTAGGGGTAGGTTTGTAAATAGAATTTTCCCAATGCTTGATATCTATATGGGTGTTCGTAGGATTAAAAAAACTGCTTAATACTTCCTTTAAGTTAGTTTTATTTGCTTTAGCAGCAGTTAAAAATGTAACAACCTCATTTATTTGTGTAATAACAGCATTCGCATTGGTAGCTACTAATACGGGGATAAGTTGAATTTTATGACTGCCTTCGTGGAAGTTCCTCAAGTCTACTGCGTAGTCTATTACTTGTTCAATTGCATATTTTTCATATCCACCATCTCCAACTTTAAATTCAATTACAAATGCTACATTATCGATAATAATTATATTATCAACCCTTTTACCCATTCTTGGAATAGCAAATTCGAAATATATCTGCCCATTTAGTCCAACTAATTGTTCTTTTAAAATTAGAATTTGCTTAACCCAAGCATTTCTTTGTAAATCTTCAAGAGTTCTGTTGGTGTGATTTAAACTCAATTCTCCAAGTATGCTTGCTTGCGTGTCTTTTAAAAAATCTTCTATTGAATTTGAATAATATGCTCTTTTCATTTAAAGCCTTTGATTTTATTTACACATAACGTGTGGGTCAGGAACGCTTGAAGTAGAGCGGGAAACGTCACCCGCACCCAATTGTTGAGTAAAACGGGGTCATGAGTAAAACGGGGTCAGACCTCGAAATGCGAAATGAACCCTTCGATCTCTCTCTTAACCGTTTTATCTTTTTCCGCTAACTTTGAAATATCCATAGCCGCCTTACTCACTGCTGAATGGCCTATTCCGAAAAATTCGCCTATTTCCCTATTAGTTAATCCGGTAAGCCTCTTTGATAAGTATATCGCTATTTTCTTCGACAACAAAGGTTTTCTCTTCGCTTTGCAAATTTCATTAACACTCTGCCCATACTTCCGGGATACCGCTCTAACTATACTATCTATATCTAAGCTGCTGTTAATTTTCTTCCTGTACGAAACCTCTCCTCCTTCAATCTGCCCCTTCAACCTCTTTAATTTATCTTTTATAAACTTCGTCCTGCCTAATATAAAGCCCGCGTATATATCCTTAAAGGGGTTTTCTTGCTTATTAATCCCTTCTAATGCAAAATCCTGATACTGCTTGCCGCTCATATCAAAATATCTTCGCATATACTCTTCGTCTATATATGCATTCCCTTTCTTTTTTATATACCCGCGATAACTCGACCATTCATATTTAGATGGATCCGTTACAATCTTTGCTCGTACAGGATTTAAATGAATATAACGAGTTAATTCAAGAAAATAGCTATCCTTTTCTACCACTATAGATTTATAGCGTCCCTGGAACACATGCCCGCATCTGCGGCGTTTAGTATTATAATAGATAGTATAAGAACTGTTTATATACTGCATTATACGGGAAAGGTTAGGTTGTGTGGTTTCTATAAGAAGATGGTAATGGTTGGTTATTAAGCAGTAGGCATAAAGATAAAATTTATATTTGTCCTTAGCTAACCGAAGATATTCTAAAAATTTCTCATAATCATATTTACTTATGAATACCTTCTTTCGATCATCACCCCGGCTGGTTATGTGATATAGACAATCTTCTAATTGTAATCGGTAAGGCCTCGTCATACTGGTATTATGTTATTTTTATTTACACTTGTCAATCCTTTTCGCATTTCGAGGTCTGACCCCATTATTTTTTATTATAATTATACAATGCAAATGATTAGGCATTATCGCATATTGGCCCAATTTTATTTCATGTCGTATGTTTTCCGTATTTTTTAATTCTTCATCAACAATTAAACCAAATCTATTCAATTTTATTTTTATATCATTATTATCGGGCCAACAGCCGTTGGCCCCTACAGAATTTTCATTGTTTATTATTTCACCAAATATATTTTTTCTATCCATTGAACAAACGGTTATAAAATAATATCCATTTAACGAATAATCGTAATTTTTTAACCGGATTTGTTTTCTGGATATTAATTTTGGCTTGACAAATCAAAAGAATTAGATTGATAATACTTCTCAAGTGCTTTATAATATCAAATTGGTTCTATAATTCTAAATTTTAACGCCGGAGTGGCGGAATTGGCTTACGCGCGCGATTCAAAATCGCGTGAGGTAACCCCTCGTGTGGGTTCGAGTCCCACCTCCGGCACCACTTCAGACATATTAGGTATTTATGAAAAATAATCCTCGTTTATTAGAAGAAAAAGCAAATAAGTTACTTTCCGAGGAAAAATATTCCGACGCCTATCCTCTCTTTAAAAAAGCAAGTCACCTATATAGAGAAAATAACAATCTAAAGGAAGCAACTCTTTGCTGTACCCTGGCTGCAAGCTGCTGGTCAATTAAATCTGGAGAAAAAAGATTCCATAATGCAGCCATATTATACGAGCGAGCTGCATCTGATGCAGTTAGTTGTAATGATTATGAGTATGCTTCTCTATTATATAAACAAGCGGCTATTAATTACGAAAGAGATCGTGAATTGATTAGCTTATCAGACTGCCTTTACAAATCAAGAGAAACCTACAGAAGATACCTTACATATCGTCTCTTTAAACCTAACAAAATTAATCAGATAACAAAATCGAAAGATAAAAAAGGTTTTTACTCAACTCTGAAAAGATTTTTTATATGGCTTATGCTAAGCATTTCTTATCTCATCTGGGGACACGGAGAAAAACCATCGAGAACATTTTTAACGTGTGCTGTCATCATATTAATATCAGCCGTCCTCTATAGCTTGGGACATACCATTAAAGAAGGTATAATTTCCAGGCCAAACCTTAGTGACGCGATCTATTTTAGCGTAATAACTTTTTCAACTGTAGGCTTTGGAGATGTAACAGCAGTTGGCCTCACCAAAATAGTAGTTATGTTTGAATCTATGAGTGGCATATTTATTATGCCTCTTTTTATTGTGGGTTTTTCTAGAAAATACCTCAGAATTTAAGGAAGAGCTATTTCTTTGATTTCAGGGGCTGGTAACATTGCATAATTTGTTTTATTTATTATCTGCTTAGTCGGAATTATTTTATCATCAGATACTTGCACAAAAGAACCACCATCTAATTCAGCCTGCCAAGTTCCTTTTAATTCATCTAAAACTAAACAAATTTTATTCTCTTTGAAGCAAACAAAAGCTTTATCTAAATTGTAATTATCGTTATCTGGTAATTTCACAACTTCTCTTACGCTACCTCTATCAATATTAACCAAACAAATATAATACTCACTTCTGGTTTTTATTGCTTCGTGATTTGCGGTTCCCTGTCTATAATAATCAACTGTTTTTATACAAGCAAATTCATTATTTCTTAACTCACTAGGAGCTGAATAATATACAAAAATAGCAGCTAAAGGAGCCAGCTGGAGAACTGTTCCTAAAAGAGCGCACCCATTTAATAAAAACAATAAACAAACAATTGCAATTTTTATTCTACTGATTTTTATTTTTACTTTTTTTTGTTTTATCATATTTCTATTTTGCCTGATGAATTACAAAATTAATAATTTTTTTTCTATCCTCATCAGCAATTTTCACAAACTCTAACCTCATGTAATAATTGTCTGCGTGCCTTGGCTTCTCCACAGCTAGCATGCGGGCAATAGCTTTGAGAGGCTTATCATCTTTATTTATTTCAAACTCAACCTTAATTAAATGAGTTGTAAAAAAAAGTTCATCCTGAACAAGTGGTACTTCCAGCAATAATCCTCCTCCACTTATATTTCTGCTGTGCGCATAATAACGCACGCCTTTTTTTATTTCATCTTCTTGGTCTTGCGGAATAACAACATAGTGAACAGGTATACGAGCATCTAAACGTAAATAGTTACGTCTCTCGGGGGATTTGCGGTAAAACAAATTGATGACTGAAGCTAAACTAAAAGGCATCAGTATCTGCCTCCTTATAAGTGGTAGCGGGGGCTGGATTTGAACCAGCGACCTTCGGGTTATGAGCCCGACGAGCTACCAGGCTGCTCCACCCCGCGAACTCCACTTAATCTCATCAAACATATTTAATTTTCTGGCGCTGTACGATAAATAATCTCGCCTTTTTTAATCAAGCCCATTTCATTGCGGGCAACTTCTTCTCGGTAATCAGGATCCTCAATTAATAATTGAATTTCCTTTTCTAAAGCAGTATTTTCTTTTTTGAGCTGTTCTATTCTTTGCTTCTGAAACTGAATCTGTGTTCTGAGCTTATTCTTATTTTTTTGTAATCTATAAAAGCGTGGAACTAATAAGATTAATAAAATAGCTAATAAAGAACCTATTTTAATTATATCTTTTTTTTCCATAGTGTGCCGCCATAAACAGCTTCATCACCCAATTCTTCTTCTATCCTTAAGAGCTCATTATACTTGGCAACTCTGTCAGTTCTAGTAACAGAACCAGTTTTAATCTGACCTGTGCCTGTGCCAACCGCTATGTGAGCAATGGTTGTATCTTCAGTCTCACCTGACCTATGAGAAACAACTGCAGAATAATTATTCATCTTAGCCATTTCTATAGCTTCAAGAGTTTCTGAAAAAGTTCCTATTTGATTAACCTTAATCAGAATTGAATTGGCTATATGTTTTTTTATACCTTCGGCAAATATTTCAGGATTAGTTACAAATAAATCGTCACCCACGATTTGAATTTTATCCCCTAATTGTTTAGTCATTTTGTCCCATCCGTCCCAATCAGCTTCATCTAAACCATCTTCAATTGAAACAATAGGATATTTATCTATAAGTTGTTCGTAATAGGTAATCATATCATCTGAAGTGCTTTCTTTGCCTTCAAAAATATACTTACCGTCTTTATAAAAACTAGATGCCGCTGCATCTAAAGCTAGCATCACATCTTTGCCAGGTTCATAACCAGCTCTTTTGATAGCATCAACAATTACATCCAAGGCCTCACTATTAGATTCGAGATTAGGAGCAAAACCCCCCTCATCTCCAACAGCAGTATTTAGCTTTTTAGCCTTTAATATTGATTTAAGATTGTGAAATACCTCGGCTCCCATACGAAGAGCCTCTTTAAAACTTGGCGCACCAATAGGCATGATCATAAATTCTTGGATATCTACATTGTTATCTGCATGCATGCCTCCGTTTATAATATTCATCATTGGTATCGGTAAAATTTTTGCATCACTTTCTCCTATGTACTTATAAAGCGGCATTTTCTTACTAATAGCAGCAGCTTTAGCACAGGCTAATGATACAGATAGGATTGCATTGGCTCCGAGCTTACCCTTATTAGGAGTGCCATCTAAATTAATAAGCAACTGATCGATTTCTTTCTGCATCAAAGCATCTTTGCCTATAATTTCTGGAGCAATAACCTTATTAACGTTATCTACGGCCCGTAAAACACCTTTACCCATATATCTGCTCTTATCACCGTCTCTAAGTTCAACAGCTTCTTTTTCGCCAGTTGAGGCTCCACTGGGCACCGCTGCTCTAGCAAAAGAGCCATCTTCTAATACTACATCGCACTCTACTGTAGGATTGCCTCTGGAATCAAGGA
>Ga0208904_1000240_pt1 | contig 47931 bp, 60 predicted proteins | sample AntAceMetag02UKB_FD_184774 | JGI IMG/M metagenome (GOLD analysis project Ga0208904, IMG submission 184774) | Saline lake microbial communities from Ace Lake, Antarctica - Antarctic Ace Lake Metagenome 02UKB (SPAdes) (version 2) | ecosystem: Environmental > Aquatic > Non-marine Saline and...
TAGCCAATGTGACTTATACTATTATCAAAATTGACGTTTCTGAAACGGACTGCACTGCTTTTGAGATCTTATGTACTATAGGACAGGTAAACAGAACATTTGAAATTCATGAGATTATTTATGAGTATGAACAAAGAAGTATTATTTTAAGTTAATGGGAGGGGATCAAGATGGCACAAGGAGATTTTACGCTCTTTAGCCCTGCTGAAAGTGCATTTCAAGAACCAGGGCAGTTTGAGGCAAGTCTTAAAGCTGAAGGAACACGGAAGGCTACTTACACAAGTCAGATGGATCAGTTCTATGGTGAACTTGAGGAAACTCAAAGGCAGTTCGACATAGGAACTGAGCTGACGAAAGGAACACAACGTTTACAGAAACGTGGACTTGAGTTGGAAGCAGCCAGTATCAAAGAAAGCACAAGACAGTTCGATCTTGGGTATGATCTTCTCTCTGAAACAGAAGAAGAAGATACAAGACAGTTTGATTTGACTTTCGGACTTGAATCTGCAAGGTTATTAGAAGAAGGAAGACAATTTGATACTGAAGCAGGTTTAATACAGGCAGAACTTGCTATTACTGGAAAACTTACAGATGCACAGATAGAACATCTTGGCGCGGTGACTGGACTCACAGGAGCACAGACAAAAAGTTCTGGTATAGCTGATACTATTGGGATTCTAGGACTCATGCTTGGTAGTAGTAAGCTCTTGTTCGGTAGTGAAAAGGGTGGTGGTATGGATATCGGGACTGATGACGTTGGTAAAGCCTTTGAAGGTCTTAGCAATCTTGGAACTGGTATCTATGACTGGGGAGATAAAACTTTTGATATTGACATTCCAGAAGATCAAGACTTTTCTTGGCCTTGATCTTTTTTAATAACATAAGTTTTTGGAGATATAAATGGCAGCTATAGCAAGAAGTCTTATGAAAGGTATCGTTCCTAAGAGAGCGGGTGAGAAGGCACAAGGGTATAGGAGTCCAGGATCAGATCCATTGTATAGTGGTTTCTCAGATCTTGGTGAAGCTATGCTCGTAGGGGCAGCAAAGTCTGTCCTTACGGTAGGGGCCATAGGCGGTGTTGCCAAGGCGATGGGTGCTCCTACGAGCCAGGTTGTAGATGCTCTTATGCCGGTTGCAATGCGTAAAGGTCTCTTCGGTGGGATTGTTGGGCCGACTAAAAACAAGGACTACATGAAAGAGGCTGGCTTCGTAGGGAAGTTCGCCAAGATAGGGCAGACTCTTGGGGGCATGCTTGGGAAGTTTACACCATTTGGTGTTGTTAGCTCTTCTGTAATAGCACCAATTGCAGGTTTAGTCGCGGATAAATTCGGTGATCTTTTTAATCTCAGAGAAGGTGAAGAATTAAGAGATGCTATCGGGGATAATGAAGATCTGGCGTCAATGCTCGCTGCTGCTGAAGGTAATCCAGTTCTTGCTGCAGAACTTCAACTCCAGGGAGTAGGTTCTCTTTTAAAGACAGGTGAAGAGCAACAGGAAGAAGCAGCAGAGGCTCAGAAGAAAAGTGGCTACTTCGGAAATCTTGCCTCCGATATGTTGAACTCTGTGTTCAGTCTAGTCAGCACAGAAGACCTTAAAGAAGAAACTATTCCAGAGCCTAAGAAGAAGTTCGAAGATACTCCTGGAAGTGGCGCTTTTGGTTTTTCTAAGTCAGAAATAGAGAGAGGGACCGTCGGTGGAAGTGCTAGAAGCGGCAGAGGTAAGAACGGTAGCGGTGGTTGGGCAGGTGGTGGCATGAGTACTGGATCAGATGCCGGTAGTGGTGGCAGTAGTTTCGCATAAGAAGGGGAAAGAACAATGAGCCAAGCAGGTGATGCAGCAAACAAACTTATGAACTCTCTTAATGTCATCATGGAGTCTAACCGTCAAGTTCGACAAGGCGAGATAGACAGAAAGGAGAATCTGCGTAGGTTTGAGTTAATGCAGAAGAATCAGAAGTCAGAGGCGTTATTCCAGAAGTCTTCTGCTATTGGAGAAAGTTTCCTTAAGTGGCATGATAATGCTAAAACTACAACAGAACAAGATCACGCTCGTGCAAAGTGGGATTCTTACAAGACCACATTAGCGGCTGACCCAGAGATAGTTAAGGCACTTGACGGTAGATTCAGTCGTACATCTTTTGGTAATATAAAAACTAGAGAGAGATTTGCCGATGATAAGATTGGGAAAGTTACACCTAATCTTATAGACCCAAAGGCAAATCCGTTAGCCTGGCATGTGAAAGAAATGGCTAATAAAGAAATCGCCGGTAATCGAAATGCCTTTGTCCACGGTATTACTAAACCTAAAACACCTGCTATGATTGTCACGAACATAGGAGAGATAGATTATTATGCTAAGCGTTCACCGGATGGTGCTTGGGGACTTACTAAAGTCGGAGAGGAAGATGCTCAAGCTTTAGCTGGTAAATACAACACAACTGTTGCTGCTATTCATGCACAGACTCCTATCACACTTGGTACTTCTCGACATAATCTAGGAGGAACTTCAATGGATAGGTTTGAAATGTTAAATCCTAGTACAGAAGAGGTTAACATAGTTTATAAGGAGTCTAAGTTCCAAGGTAAGATCATCGACACAACAAATGCAAAAGGAAAGACTGCGGCTGCTGAACTTAGTAAAGATGAGAAGGCTTTTCTTATAGGCGCTGCTGGAACAAACACAAATGGAGAGATGGGGAAGCACGGTAAATGGCTTGAAAAACAGGCGAATATGTTATTGGCTACTGGTGCTTACGAAGATAGATTTGATGATCATGCTTCGGAAGAATTTAAAGCTGATTTAGCTGGTAGGGTGAATCTGTTATATCCAAATATGATGGTTACGTTTGTAGGTGAGATTGAATTAGATGATCCTTGGGTTAATGGTGCGGAGACTTTCTCAGGAAACGACGGTTGGGGTATGATAGGGGTAATAGGACAGCCCAGAGAGTTTTCAAGAAGTGATGGTACATCAGTAGTCTATGCAGTACATCCTGTTACACAGACTGTAAGAGATAAGTCCGGGAATCCGCTTGGTACAATAGAAGAGGTTACAAATAGTACAGCACTTACCAAAGCACCGACAAGGGTAGCAACTCCGACAGATACACCTAAGAAAGCTGGACGTAATTTTCTTCAGGCGTTCACAGAGAAGAAGGCTAAGAGTAGGGAGAAAAAGGAAGTTGCTAAAAAGAAAAAAGTAGATGAAAAGAAAAAAGAAGAAGATCGGATAAGGAAATATTGGGCTGAGTCTGATAATGCTGAGTCTGCTTTTGCCAAGTACCTTGCTGATACATTTGGAATCGGCAGAGAAAAGCGACATTATGCTGATCTTCCTAAAAAATAGGAGAGTGACCAATGACAATCGGAGAAGGATTTAACATACGCAGACCCAATATAGGGGAAGCAGACAGGGACAGAGGCTTTGCTACATCGCAGGGTGGCAGCGAGAGTGGTAAGCTGTTCGGAATAAAGTTCAGTGGTGTAGAGAAGAATCCACCGGAGCTTCCTTTGTGGCGAGATAAAGCCATGATGGGTAGATTTCCGAATCTCTATGGTACAGCAGGTGCTATCACTAGGACGATCATCGACGCTATCCCTTACGCTAAGTACGGTTTGTCAAAGAATAGAGAGAAGTTCATGGCTTTGCCAAAGGAACAACAACATGCTGCATTGATGTATGATATGTTAGAAGCTGAGTTGTATTTCGTTGCTATTCCGGCAGCGTTCAAAGGTGTTGGGATGGCTTCTAAGCACTTCATGAAGAGGATATCTAACAAAGGAACTAAAGTCATGCAGCCGGTTGAGGATACAATCGGAGCTATCCAAGGAGCTAGAGGCGGTGTGTGGGAGAGCTTTAGTTACACAAGAGCCGCTGAGAAAGTTCTCACAGACAAGAAGCTTGCCCAGGATGAAGCATCTGTCATAGTGGGTGCTCTAAAGTCCAAGAATAACACAAGACTCACACAGTTCCACAGAGAGAAGGCGCTTCGTGCCACTGAAGGGGTGACACCGGCGTTTGAGAAGAACATGAAGTCCACTTTTCTCGAAGGGACTTACCTCTCAGATGACCTTGTGAAGGAGCTTGACTTTAACACTTTGCAGGCAAAGCATTGGCAAGAGCTTTATAAGACAAACATGAAGGCTGCTGGCTTTAGTTCTGAATATTCTAAGCAAGTCTTTAAAGGACAAGCACAACAGTTTTTCGATAAAGAAGCTATGAAGAAGGTATCCTGGGGAGAAATCACGGAAGAACAGTCTGGGAATATGATTAAGCAGATGTTTCATGATCCGATTCCTATACGCAAGATGCTTTCTCTTGGCTCTGGTAGAGTTTCAATTCCAAAGATACAACCACAAAGAAGTCTCTTCGGTGCTGGTGAAGATCTCTTTAAGACGAAAACCTTGATCTATGATGAGGTTAAGAGTGCGACTGCCGTCGCCAATGGTTATAAGCTTGATCTACAGAACTTTGCTGCAAGGATGCTGGAAGAAAGAGGCTTCGGGAAGTTCGTTAGCAAGGCTACAGGGAACAGGTTCAAGAAAAATAACAAGACTCTGACGAAGGAAGTTGAAGAATATACCAACGGAATGCTCACGAAGGTAGATAATCTTACTAATAGAGCTTTGCTTGAGAAAGATACGACGAAAGTCCTTGAGTTAAGGAAAGAACTTAGTGGGATGCTGAAGGGAGTTCATGAGAAAGGTGGACCGGAGAGTCAACTCTTCAGTTTCTACCGGACCTTCCACGATAATCTTTATGCTGATGCTATGAGAAGGAAGATTCCACAGTTGTTCAACAGAGCTGGCGTAAGTGCTGAAGGTGTGAAGTGGGTAGATGACATCATGAAAGGTCTTGAGCCGAAGTTACAGCACCACTTTAATTCTGCTCCTGGTCGTCCATACGATCAACAACTTGCCTTTGTAGAGAACACTTTCAAAGGACTCAGGAGTCTTCTTAAGGTGAAGACGAAAGACGGTGGGCATCTCTGGTTCGGAAAGAAAGGTAAAGACCTGGAGGCTGCTATCAAGGGGCTTTCTGTGGAACTTACACCTGGGGTGAAGGGTGGCTTTCCAGGATTGTTCGAGAACTATGCTGCAAGGATTGGAGCAAGTGGTGCAAGGATGGATGCTGCGGCGAGCAAGAGCTTACGTGGAGAGATGCACGGAGCTTGGACACACCTACGGCAGAGTCCTGTTGCAAAGCACAGTGATGTGGACTTCTTCACCAGGCTTGAAGGTCGTATAAGTGCTCAGGCTAGAGATCTTTATCTTTACCCAGCCCTCGAAAAAGTGGCGGCGAATGCTAAGAAGTTGCCGCAAGTTTGGCAGAATCAGACTGATTATCTTATAGGTAGGGTCTTGAATAGGCCGTCTAATCTTGATCATTGGGTGGCTAACGCTCTGGAGAATACACTTGGTAAGGCTCAACAGGCTTTTACAGGTAGTCGGACAGAGGGTATCTGGGACGTAGGAAGAGTCCAAAGGCTTGCACAATCTATTAATAATTTCACATATATGGGATTCCTAGGCTTTAAGCCAATGGCCACGACAAGAAATCTGTTCCAACCGTATGTTACCGGACCAACGGACCTTGGCAGAGTCACTGACATCGGAACGGTTATGCGCGGTGCAGCCAGGGCTATGAACCCTAAGACTAGGGCCGAGATCAAACGGATGGGAGCTATCACAGACTTTGTTCCAGAGATGTCTCACAGTCCTATGTTTCCGAAACGTGGTGCTATGGGTAAGATCAATGAGGTTAAAGATCTTTCCATGTGGACATTTCGAATGGCTGATAGGTGGAATCGTTACACAATGGGTGGAGCTGCTATGATCAAGTGGGAAGGAGCTATCGCCAAGCATGGTGCGCCCACTTCCAAGAACATTGGAGGCTTCTTCTCTAAGACAGGGATCTCAAATAGGAATCCGTGGATCGTCAGTGATATAGAAGACAAGATCCTTAAAGGGAATGTCGCCGAAGCAAGGGAGTTGTTCATAAAAGACATCATAGCTGACACGCAATACCTTTACGGGGCGATAGAATCGCCTACCGGCGTTGGCATGGGTGGATCTACCGGCAGAACTGCTATGGTTTTTCAGAGTTGGTGGATGAACTACGGTGCTGCTATGGAAAAGTGGATGCGGACAGCGCAAGGACCAGGTGGAAAGACCGAAAGATTGATTACTTTTATGATGAGTAGTGCTATAGCGGAACAGAGCATGGAAGCTATGTGGGGCAGGACTACGGCCTTACGGCAAGTAGGCTTCGGACCGCTTCCGATGGAAGGACTTGGAATGCCCCCTGCTTTTGCAATGATCTTTGATACGCTCAAAGCGGTGAAGGCAGGAGCAGCAATTCCTTTCGGTGGTGACCCCGCAGAAGCAGAGAAAGACTTCATAAATGTTGTCAAGAAAAGTGGGAATTTCCTGCCAGGTGGGAATCAAATCATGAGTTCTCTGCGAGCTTACCAAGAAGAAGGAACTAAGGGACTCGCAGAGAGCACCATGATGTTTCATAAGAAGAAAGAGCCTAGTGCTGTTGAGAAGTTTCTGGGGAGGAAGAAGTTATGATTCTTAAAATGGGTGAAAAAATTCTTACTATAGATGATACTCTTAAGGAAGACGCTGCGTTTCTTTATTTAATGGACTATAGTATTACTGATCGTAAAAAGTGTGATCTTACTATTCATCCTTCCCACCTCCTGTCTCCTCCGTTGTCTCTTCCCAAATACGCTCATAATATTTTAACCTCTTACTGGTACAAGTTAGTGGGTAAACTTCTCGTACTTTATAATTTTTAAGTGATTGTGGAATCTTATTAAGTGGGTCTAGAACTTGCTTACCGTTCCATAGAACAGCGTGAAATAAACCTTCAGTAATTGGACTGTCTACAGTTATGTAGGCAAGTCTGTTAGCTAATGTATAAAGAATTTTTATTTCTGTGTCAGCTGTGATCTTAATTCCTTTGCCGTTGTTTCCTAGTTGTGTCAAATCAGCATAATTACCAAAGAATACCCCATGATTGGCTAGGAAAACCATTGCATCCTCATCTGATATAGGAGGGACGATAGGAAAAAACCAATCTAAAACATAATGTTCGTCTTCTCCTATTATCATGGCTAGCACAGCCATTAAGCAGGAATTATTTCTTGATTGTAGAATTACTTTCATTTCTTATCTCCTTCGTCATGGCTTGATAGAACTGTCCTCCTCCATTTGTAATTCCACCCCGTAGTAGCCAGTCGTTCTGTAAGTATTCATTTACTGAAGCAACCAGGGCTTGATAAGTTAATTCTTGCAGTATAGTATACTGAAGTGGTTTCTTTGTTTGTTTCTTAGCTATCTTCATCCTTCTCCTCCTTTCCGTTAACTAATGTCATTCCTTCTTCATCGAAGTCTTTTAGTTTGTTATAAGTGAATGTTCTCTCCGCGCCTTCAGTCCCACTTTTGATAAACCTCCCTGCGATAAGCGTGTCTATCATCTCGTTGATCTGACTTTTGTCCGCATCTTGGTAGTTAAGTCTCACGATCTCCGAGAAGGTGACAGTCCCAAGGTCTCTTATTTGGCCCAGGATTCTATTAGTTTCTTCTGACATTGTACTCTTACCATGACCTCCGAAGGCCATCGGTGCTTTCTTCAGCGTCGCCTCAAGCATGAAGATAGCTTTAGCGATATCTTTCGCGGTCAGGACCAGCCTGTCGGAATAAGAAACATGATAACACATGGCTACCTTCAGGACCATGACGTGTATTCTTCCGATGAAAGGTCTTAGTCTCCGGTCTTTTGTCAGTTTAATAAGTTGGCCAAGGCCGTTGTACCAGTCTATGAAAAAGTTCTTTGCTTCCTGGGTGAACTCAAACTCCCCTACGAGTTGCGAGATCTTGGCAAGGTCTATAAGAAGCTCTTGTCTTAAAGCCATGTTAGGAGGTGGTGGTATGGGAACACTCTTGTAGATCTTTCTCTCTGAGACTATTACAATTCGTGAAGTGAAGCCACCGCCTACGGCCTCTTCCGGTAGATTAGCTGCAAGCCAAGATGGTGTTGTAGCGAAGAAACAGTTGACACAAAGGTTGTAGAGTTTGTCTTCTCCTTTCTCTGAGGTCTTGTAAGCCCACTCATCGTGGGAATCCCATAGATCGGTGAGACCTTCGATCATTCCTTTGAGATCTATAGCAAGGAAGGAAGAGAGTTCTTTAGAGATCAAAGCTATGGAAGACATTGGCCGTTGTGTTCCTTCGTAGGTGAAGGCTCTCTCCTCGCAGTTGACTGCAAGCTGCTTGGTCAGCGCCCTCTTCGTAGGGGAGTCTACAAACGCTGGAAGTTCAATCTCGTTAAGGAACTTCTTGGAAAGACCAACCGGCGGACCTTTACGACAGACAGCAGGTGGTGCGACAAGCATTACATAGAGATTCGGATAGACCGGCTCAAGGCCATAGGGAACCCAGACCTTACGCTCAAGAGCAGCAGCAAGTGTAAAGATCCCACTCCATACCCAGAAAGATCGTGGGGACTCAGTGTCTTCGACGAAAGTCTGAAGCTGTTTTAGCCAATTGCGCCGTTTAGTCATTCAGAAGCCTTGTTAATATGTTTAAAAAGAAGAAGTGGGTTCTGATTTTTTAATAGAAAAATCTTACTTACTAATTCCGTAAATTTTACTCCTTCTGGAATAGGAAAAGAAATAAATTCTTCTAGTTCTTTTGGTAATAACATCAAATCACCATCTTTCAATGAATACCCCTGTCTATTAGCAAATTCTTCGAATGGTTCTTTATATTTGCCAACTAACTTAACAGCTTTTTTAAATACTTCAAGCGATAGTTGTTTTTCTAAATTCTGCTTTTCTTCAAGTTTCTCTTGCTCTTCTTTTTCGAGTTCTCTTTTTAGTTCCTTTCTCCTTTCTTTACATAATTTTGGATCTTTACTTTCCCATTCAGAATTATAATAACATAACCAGCCCTTTCCTGAATGGGGATTACACTTTTTGTCGTAATAGCAATTATAGCATTCACATCCTATTCCTGACATAACTCAACCTCCTCCAATCTTCCCCAATCCGGTCCAACCTTAAAGTCAACCGGGATTATAAGTTCTTTGCCATGTATGGTCAATGGGATCTCCATACAGCGTTTCACTTCTTTCATTACAGCAAGACGATCTTTTGGGTCGCTCTGTACAATGACCTCATCGTGGTTGTTCAGCATGATTTGACATAGTGGAACCTCTGCGTTGATTGCTTTGATCCCGTCTTCAACGATCTCACCAACAGTACTCTGCGGAGAAAAGGCGTAAGCACTTCGGAAGAGACTGTCATTGAGCCTACCAAGGAACTGACGTTTCCGTCCGTAGGAACTGATGAGCGTTCTGGTTGCTCTGATCTTGTCTTCAACTCCACGTTTCCACTCTCCCAACATAGGTGTCTGCTGCTTGTACCCTTCAAGTAACGTCTTACAGGTCAATGCCGGAAGGAAAACTTCCTCGCGAGCCATGATAACCATAAGCATTCCATAAGACATGTCATAGTTAGCGGCATGGACCACAGTCTTGCCAAGGTTTCTGAAAAATTTCATCGGTTTTGAAAGCTTTGCCACCGGAGAATAGATCTCTTCTTTCGGGTTATAAATTTGAGCTGCACCGAAGCCAAAGATCCCTTTAGCTTTCTCCCAATGAACGTCGTAGGCCGGATTTAAAAACAGATCTATGGTCTTCAGGTCTTTGGATTCCCACGCTACGACCCTGGCTTCTGCTTGCGAGAGGTCTGCTGCAACAAACTCTTTATTCGGATCTGCCATGAAGATAGACCGGATAAGTGTTCCTTCAATAAGCCGTGAATTCGGGATGTTTTGGAGATTCCCTCCACTACCAAAGACTGATTCTGAAGAAGATAATCTCCAAGTTGAGATAAATGAGTAAGAAGTCCTAACTCTACCGTCTCCGGCAATGGGCATGTCTGCGTAAGTTGACGCAAGTTTTCCAAACTTCCTGAAATTAAGCAACGATTGTAAGATCGGTTCATTAGGATAGCTCCTTTTAAGTTTGTTGAGAGCGTCTTTATCAGTCGTGGGTTTCTTAGTCTTGTAGTTGTATTGCTCTGGGAGACCAAGGCGCTGATAAAGAAGTTCTTGGATCTGCACTGGTGAGTTAAGGTTGTAGACCTTGCCGGTTTGTGCCACGACGAAAGCTTGTGCTTCCTTGGCTTTAGCATTGAACTCTATACTAAGGATTTTCTTCTGTGGAACATTCACGCGGACACCACGAATCATCATGGCAAGAAGCGACGGGATTCTTTCTCTCACCTTCTTATATCCTTCCCAGGTTCCGAGTTCCCTCGCGTTTCTTTTGGTGATCGGGAAGATTTCTCTGGTGGTGGCACAGTCTTTACAATTATAAGTAGCTTCCGCGATGTCTCCAGAGCGAACCCCAAGATGAACCTTGCCTTCGTCCTTGAAATACGGCTCCCATGTATAGATCGAGACAAGATTTCCAAGACCTTTGCGTATATAAGGATAAGACGCATGGTGACACCACATAGTGTCATCATAGGTGTTATCAGCAACTCTAAGACCATAAGCTTTACCCAATACGGATAAGTCATAAGTACCTCCTTGAAATATTTTCTGTGATGTTGTGGATAAGAAGACTTTTGAGATTTCCACAAGAATATCGGCTTCTTCCCACGATCCCCAGGCAAGCTTTCTCCGAAGGAGAAATGGAATGGTGAAGGCTCGCGAAGGGTGGTTTGAAAAACCTATATACCAGAGCATTGGACCATCTCTTCCAGGTAAGGTTTCGATGTCCACGGAGATGTAACCCTCGAAAGCTTGAAGTTCCTCCAGTTTATCAATGATCTCCGTGTAGGTGAGATCTACTTCGTAGGTCCGTTCCGGGTATCGGATCTCCGGGAACTCAGCTTGCTCTTGGATACGCTTAAGATCTATCAGGAAAACCGGTAAGATGTTTTGTTGTTGCTTTTTCTTCTCACCGAGCACCACTATGCCGATCTCGTTGATAAGTTTGTTGACATCATCTGGATGAAAAGTTGGATAGACCTTAAGACCATCGACAAGAGTGCATGGGAGAACGGAGCCACGCCAATTGTTAAGGCGTTTCTTTCCGGTTAGGATCGTCATGGCTGTTTTGCCAAGAGCCACGATCACATTAGGCGGTGTAGGTGAAGCCAAGAGCTTCTTGAGATAAGCCTCGAAACGATCTATATGTTCCTGGCCTTCCCAAGTCGGCTTGGTACAACTCTTATCACGGAAGAAGTAGCCAATGCCGTGTGGTGGACGTTGAGAGAAAACATTGGTCAAGGTGACCGAAGGTTTTATGATCCCAGAGTCACGGAAGCACCGATTAAGAAGTTCTCCTCCACTGTCAAGGAAAGGCTTACCACGCTTCACGTCGAGAGCCGATGGACAATCCCCGACAAAGATGATCTTAGCGAAGGACGGACCGGACGGTGGGACATGTAGAGTGCGGAGTGAAAGATTCATGGTGTTCATAAGGAAGCTTCCTCCTCTCTTCTTGTAGGGTTAGCACAGTGGCCTGGAATAAAAGTGTGTACTTCCAGGCTCTCTCCTGTGACCATGACTCCAACGTCGTGCCAATAGTCACAGTTGAAGTTACACCAATTCTGTGTAGCATCACACCAGACGGCGAGTCTTCTAAAGCGAGTCTTGGCGCGTTCCGTCGGTAGTTTCTCGATAGCTTCAGCTTTTGTCACTTGACTTCTCCTCCTTCTTACGAACTTTTGCCCCATATTTCACCATTGCTTCTTGGTCTTCTGGATGTGCTTTCCACCAAGTCATCCAACCTGGCGTTCCTGGGGTTAGCACATGCCATGAAGCTGGGGGAGCTGCCAGGGCCGGTGGTTCCACGACGATTGGCGGAACCTCTGGAACCACAAGAGCCGCTGCTTTCTTCTTTGCAACGAGCTTCAAGATCTCAGCGGTAGTCATGCCGCTGGCCGTAACCGCAGCGTCGATCAGTGGGTCCACTTTTTTCCTTGACCTCTTAAGCTTTGCTTTCTTGACTTGAGATGGTGGGACCCACGATGTCAAGGACTCAACAACACGGAGATGCTCAAGCTCTATACGCTTAAGCAAAGCCTCGCGTGAGAGTTCTGAAGGAGCTAGGCCGATTATTGAGATTAGATTTTTCATAGGATTCCTGTGTCTATAAATATTCGAGCCGAAAGTATTCCTCCACCAAGTCCAGAAAAAATACACCACCATAAGGGAGCAGCAAAATAAGCATTTAGTGCCCCCAACAAACTTAAGGATAGAATAATTGTTATAAGTATTAGCGTCTTAGACATCTCTCTTCTCCTTTTCTTTCCTTCCTAAGAAGAAAGGGGAAGTTTTCGAAGTCAATCTACTTCCTTCCCCTTTCTAGTGTGTACATGCAAGACTTGCCGAAGAACGGTTTTTAGCCAAGACTCAAGCAGGTCTTACAAAAGGCCGTTGGTACGTTGCACGTTGTACCTATGCACATGGCCTTGGCAAGGTGTTCATGCACAGCGCGTTGACCATCTTGTCTTCGTCTTTAAAGCTTGGTTCAACACGGACGTAGAACTGTGCGCGATCTCCTTGGTCGATCTCGATCTCCGTTCCCTCTGGTTCGTGTCCAAAGGCGATGGAAGTCTTCTTCATAGCATCGAGCTTCTCATCGGTCTTGCTTTGACCATCGTAGAACTTTTCGTCATCGCCATTGACAGGGAAGGCCAGATATTTTGTGAGGCGCTTCCCGTGGAACTTCGGATTGTCACTGATGAGGGATAAGGCGATAGTGAGGTTATAGCCAGCACCTTCTGCATCTGGCCCACCTTCCTTAAGCTTCTTGTTCTCTGTCTTTTCTGGTTCGTTCACTACCTCAAAAGTGTACCATCCTTCGGATGCAACTTCTGGTTCTTGTATCTTGTCGAGGTCTTTGGGCATTTCAAATGTAGCCATTGTTAATTTCCTTTGTTTGTTGGTTTTTGCTCATTGACTAATCCTTCGTTTCTCTCTTGCCTTCGGGCCTTTAGGCCATAGAACCGGATGCCATGTCCTTTACCTCCTTTGTCACATTGTGACTATTCTCCCCATATCCAGGTTGCTTTGATAAGCTTCGCTTTGGTGTCTCTTACATAAGACATTCTTTTAACTGCTACGATAAGCTCATGTTCTTCCTCCGAGCCGTTAACCCTTAGCTCATAAGGAACAACAACCGTGAACTTCTTCGGTAGATCTTCATCGTAGCGTAGCTCAAGATTTGTCTCGTAAGTATTTTGCATTGCGTAGACATAAGGCCAGCAGTCTTTGCCTCTCTGGGAGCCATAGTCATAAGGACCGATCCCACCGTCTTCCACGGTGACTTGGACCTGACTCCTTATGATACGCTTCATGGAATCAAGGATGTTAGAAGTTTCCTCTCTCATCGTGGACCTCCTTTCTTCTCACCTTCCTGACAAAGTGGTGAGCATTTATGAAAAACCAATTAGCTCTTTGTGTTTTTCGTTCTGCCTCAGCAACGCTGAAGGTATTCGGACTTTTGTAGATAGTGGGAAGAAGCTCACGCTTTTTGCCGAGTATTTCATGCTCGTTGTCGTAAAGTTGCCAGTGTATTGTATAATTGTTTACCATCTCCTTACCTCCTTTCTTCTGCGAGCTTCAGGATCTTCTGAAGTCCCGGATTTTCCTCTGAGAGATCCATCTCTACAGGATCTTCCCATAAGGCTCCCAGTGGCTTGTTATAGGTACTCTTAAGGAAGTTCATCCGGTCTGCATCTCCGGCGGTGTTCATGAAGAAGCGTAGCTTCCCATCCTTCTGCTTTCTGAATGCTTCGTAAGATTCGTTGAAGAGAGAAGCTACATCGCTGCGGACCTTGCCCACCATCTTAGGATAATAGTGCAGCTTGTGTGTTCTCTTGTCTTCGTAGAGGTCTATGTGTCCGGTGAAGATGACGTGGCATGGGAGTGGGACAGCTTGCCTGATAAGATTCATCATTTGGTTCATCTGAGGGCCGTAGTGTGGTTGAGCTGGTCCTCCGCCTGGGGCTGTTGCCATCTTTTGACGATCTGAACCAGTCTGTTCAAGCGACCAATCCATCGCAAGATTGCCGAGCGACGAAAGTCCTTCCCACAAGACGAGATCATAAGGGAAGTCTTCTTTCTTTTCCGCTAAGGCCCAGAGTTCTTGAAGGATGTTGCAGATCTTTGTCCAAGGCTTAAGCCCACGGGCCTTATCCGGTGCTACCTGGATAACTTCGATGTCTGGATCGCTTTGCCTCGCAAGCCTGAAGTCCGTGTCTATGACGAGCTTTCGCCCAGGGATCGTGAGAGCTGCGGAAGTCTTTCCGCTGCCAGTCGGACCCACGATAAGACCTTTGAACTTGTTAATCGTGGGCAAGGAAGTTATGGATTGTGCTGTGGAAAGGACGCTAGTCATGACGGATTTCCTTTCTTTGAATACTTTCTTCCAAGAGCTGCTTGTAAATCCTTCTACTCAGTACAGCTTCTCGTATTAAGAATACTATGATAAGAACCTGTCCAACAATTAAGAGAAGTTTCAATGTAATCATTTGGCTTCTCCCTTACATCTTACAACTGTAAGTCCATCTGCTCTACGCTCGATAAGATCTCCAACGTAGACCATTTCTTCTAAACCTTTGCTATCCACGATAGTCAGTTCTTCGAGTGTAGAACTTGGCCCCAGACTTCCGAGGCCAACGAAGTTCATCACATTGACCCTATTCTCACCGTCGTAGACAATGCTCTCCTGGACTTCATCTGGCTCGATTTTCCGAATTATGGACTTTGAGGCCCAGGCTGCTTCAGCCTCCGTCGGGTCAATGGAAATGACGAGGACTTCTTTCAGCTCATCACGTACAAGAACTTCAACATGATCTCCTACTTCAAGATCTTCAATATCTGTGAAGTAAGCATAGCCTTTGGAAGAGCCGCTGCGGAAACTTACGAGTATGATTTTTGTTGTCATGGGGGGTTTCTCCTTTTGTGTAGTAATTAAACTTCGTCAATAACTTTCTTTATCCAATCCAACATAGTTCTCTCGTCTCTCCATATGCCGTTATTGCGGCAAAATGTTACCACATCAGTTATTAAATCTTTTTGGTTACAACGTCCACGATTTGTTATATCTTCAAGATTGACTTTGGGAAAATTGGATCGTGGAGTAGTTCCTTCTTCTTTGAACTCAAAAGTATACTTCTTTCCAGTTCTTACTTCCAAAGCTTCGATAAAATCATCTATCTTATCAACAATCTTATCTTCTTCGATTTTGATCTTCCCCTTTAGAGTATCATCCCAGATAGGTTCATTCTGTAAGTCTTGTTTACGATCTTTCAAAGAATCTGTTCTTTCTTTGATAACTCTTAACTTTTCTGTACGTTCTGCTTTTGTCATCATGATGAGTTTCTCCTTTAAGGTTTGTTGGTTGTAGCCAGTAAAAGTGATAGCGCCAAGTTATTCAGACTCTCTGAGATTTCCAGAATTGCGCAAGACTCTGTGTTTTTGTTATAGATGGCGCAAGCTGTCTTGATGCACCCGTAAGAGTCTTTCGGACAGATCAGATCCGGCAGAAGTGGTTCTTTGACTGATGATCTTTGATCTTCTTTCTCCATGATAGATCTCCGAAGCTAAGAGTTTAATAAAAAGTTCTAGGTTGATGCCTGTTGTTAAGATGTAGGCTCTCTTTTTCATAAGGATGCCTCATGATTTGTTGCTAACGTAAGCTTCTACCAGGATAACCAAGACTATGATGATTGCGGCGACTTCGATCATGAGAGTTCTCCTTCTTTGGTTTCAAAGTGTAAGCTAAATTCTGTGTCTCCCCACATAGATCCATCAAGAAACTGACCCAACCATTCATCCATGGTTTCTTGGGATTGGTAGAAGTACCATCCGACAGACGGATAATACTTTGCAAGTAGGATCTTTTTTCCTGATGGCTCATGCTTAAGATACATCCGGTTATTAGCCATTATTCCTGTTCTCCTTCTCTTTTCCAGGGTTCCCATAAGTTCTCCCTATGACCGACGTTCTCGAAGCTCAAAGGATCTATCTTCTCCAGAGGCATGTCTCGCGTTCCTTTGCAGACTTCTTTGAAGAGACATACCGATTTACCTTTGCCTCCGACACAGTTCCCACTGTCACAAGTCCTAGGCCAGACCCACGATTTCCAGAAGAACTCGAACCTCAAGAGATCGAATTGAAATCCCAAGATGAAATCGTCTAACTCTTTGGGGCTTCGTTGCTGAAGGGAACGTGTAAACCTTGGAGTCTGGCCTGCCTTAGCAACTTTCTTTGACGCCATGTTAACAAGTGCGCCGAACGTCGTGGAACCTTGGAGCTGACTATCATACCAGATATAGCCGGTAACTTGTGGGGAGAAGATAAAAGAATCCAGGAAGCCTCTGGAAAGCCAACCTCCTTCAGACTTATCTTCACGGATCAGCACACCGTAGCCGGGCCATTCTATCCTGGCATCCATCGAGCCTCCGAGATTGTAGGCTCTTTCCAGGAAGCTGCAAGCTGGAAGTGGGTAGATCCACCCTACCTCACCGCCTCCAGGTATAACGTGCCAAGGTTCCTTGGGGTAAAAGGTTGCGTAAGCATTGCAGAGACGTATGAGGTTCTCACGAGTGTTATCTCCGAAGGCGAAAGGAGCGTCGGTGTCCCAAAGGAGAAGTGCAGCGTCAAGTGCTAGGGGGAGCTTCCCCAGGTTACTCCCCGACTCATGCCAAATTCGTAAGAACTCATGATAAGCAGAGCCGAATGTAAAGTAAGCTGGCTTGCTCACGTAGTCGTAGCCACAAAGGAAGAAGTAGAGCTTCCTGGGGCATTGGAGGAGCTGACCTCGCATGGTGTTGTCCCATGTGAGGGGAGGGCCACGATGGTGAAGTTCATCGTTCGATAGGGGCAGAGAGAGAGTCATCTTGAACCGCCTTTCTTTAGCAAATGATAATCGTTTCTGTTGTTGTTTCTGTCTTTGTCTTTGACTCTTCTTTTTTAATAATCCTACACCTTGAAGACTGAGATGGATCAAACAAGATCCTGAGAAGACCATCGGAGGTGGAATTAGAAATCATCCCGTCAGACGAATCTAAAGCATTGAAGAAATCTTCTTCCAGAAGACCTTGCTCCACTGCTTCTTCTATGAAAACATGGACTGATTCAGGAATAGAGTCATATTTTCCGAGCCTAAGATACAAATAGATCGGAAAAGAGAAGTCTCGCGTAGATTTCCTTTCAAAGCCTAAAGAAGCCCAAAGTTCTTGGAGTTTGGGGATAGAATCATAAGTTCTGATTTTTGCTGGTATGGACTTGAGTACGACTTGGTAATCTTTGAGAGCCAAAGCTCGATACTTTTTGTTTATTGATGTCTTCATCATCTTCTTACCTCCTTGCAAAGATCTGGTTAATTCTTCTGTTGTGTCTTCCTAATCTCCTGGCCTTCTTTTTCTTTCTGGAGATCTTTCGGATGAAGGCTTCTGAGAGTTGACAAGCCTTTGTAGGACTCCAACGACTTTTGGAAACTGCGGAAGTGAGCCGTTCTAAAGGCTCTTTCGGTTTCCTGAGCGCAAGAGGCGTAAGCCTTGGATAAAGGGAGCATAGATGATCGTACAAGGATCTTTTAACTGGCTGTTTTCCTTCTTTGTTTGTCTTTTCCACGGTAATTTCTCCTTTCAAGGTTGTTTTGTCTTTTCCTTATACTTCGTGAGTAACATCTCACATACTACGGTCTTCGACCTATGCTCAAAGATTTCTAGATCTTTTACGAGGAAGAGATTAGCCTTTGAGATGAAATAAATCTCATCTTGAGGCATGTGGGTATAAGTATAGATAGGTATTTCTCGGTAAGAGCCGACAAGAGTATAAGATTCCGCTCTTTTGAAGTTAGTTTTGATCTTGTGTGGTGGAGCTAGCAAAGCTAAGACCGGGGTAGCCCTGACTCCACAAACGTAGCAATAATTCTGAAACATCTTGCTTGATCCACAGTTTAGACAAATCATCTCAGTGGCTCCTTTGTTTAGTGTTGATTAGTGTTGACTGGGTAGTAGATTACGCCTTAATGTTTGATCTTTCATAGCTTTCCATTCTCTACTTAGATAGATAGTAGGTTCATCTACAGAAGAAAGCCTTGGTCTATCACCTTTGTTGCACTTCCAGAGGCAAGCTTTACAAGAGAATGAAGGCCACTTCGGCCTTGCGAAGATAGCATAGTCAAGACACAGATTATAATTTTTACAGAATGGATTCTTAAAACCTTTCTTCCCATCATCTTCCAATGGTCTTGGTCTTGGCTCTATTCTGTGTATTTTCATCACTGATCTTAAGGCTTTTATGTTTATCATCTTCTTGACCTTTCCTTCTTAACCTTGGACTCTTCGCCATTCCGCGAGAAGCGTGAGAGAATCTTCTATGCTTATTTTATTATCGAGGATCATCTTTTGAGCTTTGCTTCTGGCTTCTTCCACTGTTTCAAGAAAAAGAAACTCAGCTTCGAAGATGGTCTTAAGTTCTGGAGTCATCGTAGAACTTTCACTTGAAGAAATTGTGAGTGTCAAGCTGTCTTTCTTCAGAATCACAATTTCTTCATGTGTAAGTTGCTTTATGGTGTAGAGAGCTTTTAGGTGTTCAAGCCTTAAGTAAGTATAAAGATTCACTCTGATACGTCGGATCATTGACGGTGTACCATTAAGCGTGAGACTTTCGCCTTGTGCCATCGTGGACATCCGATCAAGCACAGAAGCAAGTTCATTTTTAACAGCATCAGAGAGAACCTTTGGATAAGACATCAGGGAAACGTCTCCTATTGACCGAATGAACAATCTTGCGCTGTTGGTGATTTTTGACTTTGCCTGACAATAACTCCAGCATTTTTGAGATAATCAGATGCAGAAAAGATAACCCCTTCTTCAATCTCTTTGGTAATTCCTTCGAAGTAGATCTTGTGATGTCTTGCTTTGGAGACATCCGAGCCATAGCGTCTCTTATACTTAGGTGAACTTGGTCCGTTAAGACATAAGAGGTAATAATTTTTGTTGTCTTTTGCAATTACAGAGATTCCAATATCAAAGTCATGGCCTACGACGATTGCCTTGATTTCTTCACCCATGTCGTTATAGATAATCTCTTTGCCTTCGTAAGTTTGTTGATTCATAGTGTTGTCTCCTTTGTTTGTTGTTTTTTCTTTTCCAGAAGTGAACTCTTTAACATCTTGAGCTGTTGTGGATTAAGACCGAGGTTGGTCTTTGTAAAACGTAAGGCAGGAAGTATCTCTGCAAGCTCAGTTATCTGTCTACGTTGCAGGGCATGAAGTCGGTGTTGGAAGTCATTACATTGGTTTTCACAAATTAAAAGCTCTTGCTCAAGACTGTGCTTCAACGCCATTCTATTAATGAGTAAATCCTGAATTTTTGTGATTTCTTTTTCAAGCATCGTCGAACTCCTTTTACGAAAAAATAAAACCTACAAAGATACACACTATCAAGATAGTAGTTACAAAACAAAAATAGTGGGTATCGCTCAGCTTCGACGGCCTTGGTTCCATAGGCCAGTTCCTACGATCCTTCTGCCACGACTTACGATCTCGACTTGACATTCTTGACTCCTTTTGAAGAACTTTTCAACACATCTTAAGGTGGAAGCGGAGGTTATAAAGTTATGACTCCTGAGTGTCTCTTCGAGTCTTCTCTCTTCTCCCAAAGGTGTAGCACGTTCTCGACGGTTGGCCTTTCGCCTTTCCTGTTCACAGAACATGCTACACCTTCTTTGTAGGACATACTTTTAAGAAAAGTGGTTATTCGTCGTCGTCGTTTTCGTCGCTATTCACTTCGTCCTCTTCCTCTGGCTCGTCTTTCAGATCCTTTGCCATTGCAATCAACTCAGCAACGGTCATGTTGAGAGCCGTTGCAGTTGCCGTCAACTCATCATGCTCAGCGATCTTAACCTTTTGCGTAACGCCATTTGTGGCGCGCTGTCCCAGGCGATAGCCATCCATAGCCTTCTGCATCCTGGCATGACCTTCAGGCTTCAAAGAACCGTCATCATTGAACTGAAGCTTGTATGCCGGACTTCCACAGACCTTCTTCACAAAACCGTCAATGGCATCCTGCAACGTAGCGTTGTAATGCTCCTTGAGTTGTGCTTCGACGACTTCCAGGCTGTCGACGAGAACCGGACGGAAGGCATAGACTTCATATTTGATATCGGAGCTTCTGGTGAAGCCGATATTCGTGGTGAGACTGTGTACGTTATCATAAGGATTCTGGCCTGCAACGATTTCGATTTCTTTCTTCTCTTCAGTCATGATATTTCTCCTTCGGCCTTTTGGCCTTGGTAAGTTGTGGACTTTTGTCCTTTTTTAGATCAAAACTGGATGTCTTGATCTTGTGTAAAGCTTTGATTTCTAAAGGTATTCTATCACATTGTGTTGCAATGGTCAAGCCTTTCAGTTGTATTTCTCTTCAGAGTTGTAAAACTCTTGACTCTGATGGAGTGTCTTAAAACTTCAAGTTTTTATCTTTTCAGAGTCATACCATCAAAAAATTCTAAGTCTTGATCTTTAAAAGACACGAACCATTGGAAACTCTTCTGGAACACTCTGAAACCTAAATCCCATTCATTCGATGCTTGGTTCATCCTGGCTTTAGTTGTGACTGTATCCCATCCACCACTATCGAGTATAATTTCTTTTGAACTAACTTTAACGATAACGGTTCTATGAAGTTGGACTGTCTGATAATTACCATCACGACTTATTGTTGTGTTGTTTGAACTTATTCGATGTGTCTGTCCCATTTTGTATACTCCTTTTTATTTAAGACCTATTGTTTTTGACTTCTGACAATCCTTACAAGCATAACTCACAGTCTTTAGGTTTTCATAACGTGCTTGCACCGGTGCTACCAAGCTAAGTCTTATGACCACAAAGACCCAGAGGACGATGAAAGTCCATGCAACGAGTGTCGTATGTCTTGGGTTGTTCTTCTTCATAAGTCCCACCTTTCCTTTCCTTAAGTGTTTGAAGGTCCGTAGGACCGTGAGAGGTGTCAAAAAAGCCTTTTTCATCCTACCCATCCTACCGAACCTACCAAATAATTATATAATTATATACCCCTCCGCGCAATCTGGGCAGTGTACCTTCTCCTTAAGTTCTTGGTTTGTTCTTCTGGAGAAGTTATTTTGCTTTGCGAAAGTCTTATGTTCTGCTAAAGAGGTTGAACGATGAAGCATATTTTGTTTTGTTTGTCAATAAAAAAAAAAAAAAAAAAAAAAAAAAAAAAAATTAAGAGAAGAAGCTTTGCTTCTACTACTATCAGCTTACCTAGAACTTACCTACCTGATTTTTGCCACTCTGAAAAGGGTACACACGCCACATTGCGCAGGGGGGTGCATAATTATATAATTATTCAGTAGGTGGAATTGTATAATTGGCTCCATAGGCCGCACATGGTAACGTCTCACGGTTGTAGAGAGGTTTAAGGACTTAAGGTGATGGAAAAAATGTGTCACCTTAGAGGTCATGAAACGCTCTCAAAAGCCTTTGTGTCTGATTTTCAAAGAACGCTGCCTATGCCATGCCCTGAAAGCCCTGGCCCTTTTTTCATGCTCTCACGCCTTCTCACGCCTTCTCATGCCCTTTTACCTATCTTTTTCTCCATCCCTTATTTAACCAAGCCACTTTTGGACTTCTGCACAACCTGTCACAATAACCATTCCGAACTCACCTTTTGGATAAAACGAGAAGCAAGTACTACGAACGAGATTGTAAGAAAGACCTGAGATTCGTACAAAGTTATTCAACCATGCTTGCGGTAAGGCATAGTCAAAGCATTCATCCTTCAAGCCTATTAACGAAGCAAGCTCAGCTTTCGTTATCTCAGCTTTTTCAATCTCTCTGATTGTATAAAGTTTACCTTTCATTCTTTCCCCCCCTTTTATGGGTCTTTATGACTTCCTGCTTATATTCTTTGATAGCGTAATTGATAGCTCCCTCTGCTTCCGTAACCATATAATCCGTTTCACCAAAAAAACCCCAACAGCTATCTTCACATTCAATTGATTTATTTCTTTCAGTGGGTTCTATGGTATATCCGTATACTTGACCTGTTAAAAACTGGTCATACATCTCAACTTCACCTTGCATGTATTTGATAGCTTGTTCTTCAGTCCATGATTCTTTGGCTATTTCCTCTTTCGTCATGTAAATGTAACCGACTTGACCCGAATCCCAAGGGCATGAAAAAGGACCACAACTCATAGTTACACCGCTATGGTCATAAAGGTAAAGAGGTAATGATACGTTATCAGGGTTATCAACGATATCTTTTAATCCTTCTTGTGTTAAGTCGTGTTTATCTCCTAAATCATATCGACCATGAAAACAGACCATGTGTCCCGCTGGTTCAGATTCTTCACGTGGATTGAAAGGTTCAGTGTCGTAATGAACATTGATGTTAAAACCTCTATATTCTATTTGTTCGTATAAATTATCCATTTGTTACCTCCTCTTCAGTTAATGAAACACGGTCAAGATATTGTTCTGTCAAATAGTCATAGGTGTAAAGGCCATGTTTAATTGGGACCTTGACCTTATCAGGTGATCGTTTCCAAAGTTTGACCTTACCATTTACACGCCACCTTTGAGGTGCACCATCGGCATTGACTTCATGTGTGTGATAAAGTATATCTCCTGGTCTTAACTGTTTAGCTTGTTCTAATGTAATCATGTTGTCTCCTTCAGCATGTCAATCATTACATATTGCATAATCTTCCTGCCACAGACTACTTTTTTTATCAATCTATGTGATAAGACTTCATCATCATAGAATACTGTGTATGTATTATCTGGATACGTCACGATGTATTTATAGCGTTTATTTTCTGGCATCTTGTATGTCTCCTTATAGCTTGTACCATATTTTCAGGGAGTGCGTGAACTCTCTCTCTCCGACTTCCGTCTCCGTCTCTCCCTTAGTAACCAAGCCAACCTTTCAATTCTTGCTTGCTCATCCCAGTTATAAGCTTTGGTTCCACTTCCATAAGATCGGTGTTTCTGTTATAGGCAACATCTTCGGCTATGACCTGGCCTTCGATGACTTCAAAGCCTATGCTATGGTTGTTCAGGATATGTTCTATGGTTTTCCTTGTCATTGCTTGCTCCTTTGTTTTATTGGTTATACAGCATCCAGGGCAAGTTAAGCCCTTTGGCATTGTTCATCATGTCACGGTAGCGTTTCCATACGGTCTTGTCATGTCTTAAGTGGTTTGAGTAAACTCCGCTTGAAAAGTGTAGATAGAACATTCTTTAACTCCTTTGGTTGATTGTTATCTACAAGGATTGCATACGCCATGCCAAGTCAGCAGAAATCTTTTAACTCCTTGTAATCACAAGGGATATTAATTCTTTGTTCACTTATATAACCAGAGTGTTACATCTTATCATCACTTATTATTGTCACTATAGTTCAGTCATGCTGAATTATACCCACTATCCTTAATCATTACAGTATGTTCACAAACTGCATGCTACCTGCACTTTCCACCGAATCGACCTACAACCTAACTTAGCCTACCTTACCTGACTTAGTTAGTCTTACCGAACTTAGATAGATTTCAATGACTTAGCCAGTTTCTCTAACTCCATAAGCTCCATCTAACTAAGTTTCTCCCCTCTAACTTGACCCCCTTGGGGGGATTTACTTTTTCGCCGAGGGGGAGAGAACGTGGAATTTAGACAAATGGATTTGAAAAGTCAGAGGTCTGAGGGGCAGGATAGGACTCTGAGGTAGAGGGATAGAACTTAAGGGGTCAGTAGAAGTGGGTAGATGATCCCAAGCCCTTTTTGCTACAGAAATGTGTTGTTTTTGACGTAGATATGTGTTATTATTAGGTAAAGCTTAGGAGAAGGCAAGGAGGTCCACGATGGGAAGGCACAGCGAAGGGAAAAGTCCAATAATTCAACAAGTTACGCCACGACATTGCTCTATGGCTCGCGCACTTGTAGCCGGTGGCCTCACACCCTCGGATCTTGCACGTCTTTACGGGATGACGAAGAGTCAAGTCAGCATTGTTATAAACTCCCCGGCGTTCCTTACGGAAAGAGCCAGGATCGAGGGCGGTGCAGACAAGAATGCAATGGAGCTTGGAGAAGAGATCATTGCGCTGAGGGATATGGCTCTCCGGAACGTGTCAGAAGATCTCAGGATGACGGTTGTTGATGATAAAGACCGGGCTTTACGTCAGAAGGCTACGCTCGCAGCACTTGAGATGAGCAAGCTCCGTGGCTCCGGCGGCATCACAATTAAGGGGGATGTCATTCAGAATCAGCAGAACAACAATAAGTTCACGTTGAAGCAGCTTCAAGATAATGTTTTTAATCTCCTGGACGATGAGGAAGAATAAGGGATGTCAACAGAACTTGCTGGAACATATGAAGATCCGAAGCTTCTTTGGATGCTTGAAGAGCTGGAGAAGGTTAAGTACGGACAGGCAGGTTCGACGTTGGTCTCCACAAAGTACCCAAAAGATCTTAAAGGGAATTTAAGCTATCGGAGTAAAGTCCTTGCTAAGGCAAAAGTGGACCCGGAATATCGAAGTCAAGTCAAAGCGTTGTTCTTCAAAGATCCAGTCTTTGCATTTAACACTTTTTTCTTCACCCTCGATACTCGCAAACGACCTTTCCATAACCAACCTTTTTGTACTTACGCTTATCAAGACATTCTTATACAGATCATAGTCTACTGCATAGATAACAAGTTAGATCTTCCGATTTTGAAGTCCAGAGACATGGGCTTGTCGTGGATCTTGATGCTCGTAGCTGAGTGGATGTGGCTTAATCCTGATGGCGGAGCCGACTTCCTCTTTGGTTCTAGAATTGAGACTTATGTAGACAAGAAAGGTGATCCTAGGGCGCTCTTTGAGAAGGCCCGTTATTGCCTCTATAAGCTTCCTTCTTGGCTCAGACCGAAGGGCTTTTCAAAGAATAAACACGACAATTCAATGAGGATTATAAATCCTGAAGCAGGGACAGCCCTCACTGGTGAGACATCGAATCCTAACTTCTCTACAGGTGGCCGTTATGCTGCCGTCTTCTATGATGAGTTTGCAAAGTGGCTTGAAGATGTTCCAGCTTGGACTGCCGGAGGCGATGCTACACCTTGCAGGATAGCTAACTCAACACCGTTTGGCGCAGCAGGTCAGTTCTATGATCTCACCACCGGAGATAATCCCGTTGCCTCTATACATTGGACCTTACATCCTGAGAAGTCTTACGGAGCTTACTGTTTTTATCCGAAAGAAGAAGATCCAGTTGATGAATTGATAGGAAAGGTTAGAAGTCCTTGGTATGATCGGGAGTGTGTGAGGCGGCAAGGTAAAGGCATGTCGGCTAAGGAAGTAGCACAAGAACTTGACATGGATTTCATTGGAGCAGGTGCGCTGGTCTTCGATGGTTCTGCCCTCACAAGGACGAAGGCACTCCTAAAGAGTAAGAAGCGTCCAATCGGTTACTATTCTCTTGACCTTCAGCTTATGCAGCTTGACAAAGTTCTTAAACCTCGCGACAATGAATACCACCTTTGTGTCTTTGAAGATCTCGACAAGTCTACCTGCTATACGATGGGTGTAGATGTTGTTGAAGGTCTGGAGCAAGGTGATAACGCTGTTGTGAAGTTGATGAATCGTAAGACCGGAGATCTCGCTGCTTCTTACTATGGGCGTATAGACGAAGTTCTTCTTGCACGTATAGTAGGGATCATCGCTAAGACCTATGCTTTTGAACACAAAACCCGGAGGATGACGCGGATCATAAGTCCGTGGATCGGTATAGAAACTAATGGCCCAGGACTCGCAACTTTTGATCTCTGTGCTCTGGCTCAAGTTCCGAATCTGTTCATGATGCCGAAGTATGATGCCACGACAGACACAGAGAGTGTTTCCAAAGGATGGAAGACCACGACTATCAGTCGCAATGTTCTTGTCTCCACTGTGCGTACATGGCTCCAAGAAGGTGAAGGTTTCGTCGATAAGAGAGCAGCCAAGGAATTTGTGACTTTCGTTAGGAGCAAAAGTGGGAAGCCAGAGGCTAAGGCCGGGTGTAATGACGATGAAGTCATCGCCTGGGGCATAGCTCTCCAGATTCATGAACAAGTTCCGATGGAGGAGGTTATTGAAGATGGTGCGTTGATGGAAAGTGGACTTCCGGCAGAGATGTTTGGGCCTTATGTTCCTTCAGATGTTCCAACACTCTACGAGCGAGGACTTGCTTCAATAGCTGCTAAGAAGCAGAACGGTGGTCAGAAAGGGATAGGCTTTGTGATATGAATAAATTTCAGAACGACACCGCTTCGGCTAATTGGTGTAACTACCTAGCTGATTGGTACGAACATACAAACAGTAACTAAAGGAGTTTTAAAATGGCGAATACACTTACAGGGAACACATGGCGGATAGACACCGCTGCCACGATCACCAGGGAACCAATCACCATCGTGGGCATGGTTTATAAACCGGCGGCAACGTCTAACGACCTTACGATCACAGATGGCAACGGGGATATGCTCTGGGATGTGGATGCACTTGCCGCAACACCGGCAGGGGATCAGATCTATGACCAGGCTGAGAAGGTACGAAAGAATGGTTTCATTGTCACAGTTATAGATGGTGGTGTTCTGTGGGTAGAGGTAGAGTGAAGAAGGTTCTTTTTGTTGTTAGTTCTGTGTTCTTTCTGTTGGTCTTGTACCTCTATATAAGGATAACAAAAGTGGTGATATGGGTTCGAAAATAGGGTTCATAATAATTGAAGAAGTGGATGGTGCGCCGACTGCTGCTGTCTATAAACTTAAAGTCACAAATGATATGCTGACTGACAATGGTGATGGATCAGCTACGATAGATTTGGGAGGTGCGCTTGGAAGCAAAACAATCAAAGCTATGTTCTTTGCAACAATTAGCAGTGGAACAACGTCCGGTACGATTACAAAGCCAGCAGGGACGAATGCGACACTTATCATGGATGAGTGGGGGACTTCAACGGATGCTATTCTTTCGACTATGGAGAATGGGAAGCCCACGTTTGTCTCGCCGAGAGACTCATCAGGTGCTGTTATCACTACTACGTTTAACACGTCGGGAGACTATGCTTTCTCTGCTACTCCTAGTCCTGCTGCTGACCATGCTCTTGTCTTCGTCTATACTGCGGGACTTGGTGACTTTCTTGTAGCAGAGACTCTCGGAGAGAGTGAGCTTGTTCCTGAAGACAGCACAATGATTATTCCTACCACAGATCATACGGCCGGTGATGGATCGGCAAAGATAAGCCATGCGGTTGGTGAAACTGTAGTTTTTGGGCAGATCGGAATATTTAGTGGCGCTGACTTGGAATATATGCTTGCAGATGCAGACGCATCAACCAGCTTGTTGGAATGTGTAATGTTTATAGAAGGTAAGGGCAACGGTGAAGTTTGTGAAATGGTTACAAAAGGATTTGTAATGGATGAATCATGGAGTCTTACCCCAGGTGAGCCAATTTACGCCAGTACAACAGCAGGGGCAATAACACAGACCCCACCATCAACAGGGGTGCAAGAGTATCTTGGTTATGCAGTTAGAACAAATATTATATATTTTAAACCATCACCGATAACTTACAGGACAAACTAATATGAAACGATTTTTGATATTTTTGATATTTTTAATTTTGCTTCCTTTGGATGCCTTTGCGCTCCATACCATGACCTCTGATAATACAAATGCAACTTATTGTTATGTTGTCGGAGATGGGTATTCGCTTAGATTTGATAAAACAACATATATGCTTAATTATGCTCAAATTAGAGAAGGAGCAAACGGGTCATTAATTAGGTTTAACACTTTGTCATTACATAATGGTGCAGACCCTTTTTCAATTGGGTATGGTGATAGAACGCTCACAGTTACGGAAACTAACGATAGTCGAGTTGTCATTACTATGGTCGGAGGGCTTTATGATTCTTCACAGAATCAACTCAGCACTCATGTAGTTACCGAAATTTATACTTGCTATCCTGATAGATTTACATATTGGCTATCAATTGATGTTGTTACTTCTGATATAGTCATTACGAGCAATTCTGTTTATAATCGTATGGGTGGTATCCTTGCAGCACAAGCCGCAATCACCGGGGAAGCTGTTATTTATGAAGGATCGGGTTCAGAGTCAACCGCTTCTGATGATACAGATTACAACACCGCAGATTATCTCGCAATTACTTCAGATGAGTGTAATTTTCTTATTTCGAATCTTCTCTGTGATGGGACGTTACAGCTGAGATATGACCTTTCCGGTACAAATATGATTTTAAACGTCAGGATGTCGGGAACACTGACAGCCGGAATCACTTACGACCATGTTAATGTTATTTGGGTTGATCATGAAGATAGGGACGATACGCAACTTTACGACCTTGAAGCTGACAGAATAATCATAGGAAATCAGAATGCCGATGATAGTATTTAGATATCTCTTAATATTTTTACTGTTTGCCCTTCCTGTTCATGCTGGAATCACGCAGGGAACGGCACAGACAGCCTTGTCAGATCCACTTTCAATCGGTTCTGAAGGGCTTACGAGTGATGGTGCTTGGCATATTGCAATAGACAGTAGTGCAGTTATTGTTGATTGGGCAACAGCTCAGAAACAACCGACTCTGTATATTTCCGGTTGCGGAAGCGAAACACCAGTTTTTTATATTGGTTCTACTTTACAGGTGGATGGCACAGATTACCAAGCTGAAGATTTGGGGAGTGGGGATTGGTTATTTTCTCAGACTTCAAACGCCGCAGTTAATGACATTTGGACTATTGCCATAACCCCAAACACAATAACAACAGGGACTCCGGTTATTTTTCAAACAGATCCCATAAGCCTTGGAACTGAGGGGAGGGCCAGTGATGGTGCTTTCCATATCACGCCGGAATCTAATTCAATCGTTGTAAATTGGAGCGATACCAGAAAAGTTCCGATAATTGTTGTGCATGGCGAGTATGGCATTCGGTCATTAAAAATTGATTCAACATACGCTGTTCGTGGAACCGGATATCAAGCCACAAATTTGGGATCTAACAAATGGATGGTATCTCAAGCTGGTAATGTCACTAATTCAACTACCTGGGAAATCACCACTTTTGATAATGGCGATCAAACCGTTTCTTTGAGCGCATCCCCGACAATCAACTCAACTCCTGATGTAAATATCTCAGCAGAGATCGACACGGTATCACACGCGAATGCCTATAACTATCCATTCCAGCGTAATTTTTTATGTGATGGTTCCGGCTGCACTTACTATTATTACGACGGAACCGGAACAGACGATGCGGTCAGGTATGTAGCATTCTCGACAGACGATTACGCCATGACTCCCAAGGATATCATGGTTGATAAAGACGATACGGCAAGGCAGATCATTGGAAACTATGAAATTGCCGGTGCGGTAGGGTGGGGTACATATTTAAGACAAGGGCTTTATAATGCCTCTGACAACGAAGCTTTTGAGGTTTGGAGAGCAGATACAGACGATAACACGCTTGCTAATCGTGATGATACTTACGGTCAACTCAGAGGCGATGTTTTCAACACTGAAAACTTTGATACATATCCTTCCCTTGCAATAGACAATCAATCAGCACCATACGGTTATATTGCCGCAAATACGGGATCGGCCATTGAAGTTTTGGCGATGGATGGTAGTAATTATGCCTCCTGGGAAGCTTCTGCAACAGTTATCAGGGCAACAACAACCGGCGCAGGTTGCATGGTTGGGTTTCAATCATATGATATGGGTTGTGTTTATTCTGATGGTACGGATTTATTTTTTAAATTTTTTGATAAATCAGCCGGAACATGGGGAAGCGAAGAGACTGTATCGGCAGATTTAAAATCTGAAACTGCTTTTACTGCTATCACAACATCTCGATATACTTTGGTTGTATTCTGGATTGATGGAACGGACAACGATTTATATTACAGAACCAGAACACAAGCAGGATCATGGGGAACCGCAACCGTATTTGCTTCTGACATGCAAACCGGAATTGATAACGGATTTACAGCTTCTTCTCTTTTCAACGATGATTCGGAACCTGGGGCCGTTGTTGGATATTGGGACGGAACTGATATAAAAATAAAGGAGTGGATAGAAGATACGGGAACCCTTGGAACCGGAACCCTTGGAAGTGCAACGGAATTTGTTTCAGGCCCGACCTTGCAAGACACTTACTTTACATCGAACGCCAAAACATACACTGATTTCGCAGTAGTTTACAGAACATCTGACAATACTATTCGGGTACGGGCAAAAGAATACGATCTGACAGAAACCATTAGTGACCTTGGAGGTATAGAAACCAACCACTTTGGCAGGGTTGGGGATTACATGGGGTATACAAAACCTGTTACAAATGGGACTCTCACAGTTGTTCCTTCTATTGGTTTTGGACATATCCCCCATGCTGCTATTTATGATCATGATAAAGAACGATTTGTCAAAGATTGGCAACAGATTGATATCAGATATTGGGATTTGCACAATAAAGCTTTTTTTCAACTTGGGAATGATGGGTATGTCTGGTTTATTTCTGGTGGGCGTAACAATGTAGGCGAGTCTCATTATATCTATATAAAAAAGAGTCCGTATCTTCTTGCAGATCCACGCTTTGATATTGATGTGGATGATTGGACAGATGTTTCACCTACACTTGATGACGGTAATGCAGACAGCGTTTCTGACTCATGTACTCGCGGATATAAAGAAATTTTCATTGATGATAATGGGGTTCTATTCCTTTTCACGGAAAGCAGTTATTCAATCCATGTACGGGCTTATGACGGTACTACATGGTATGATCCTGTTACAGTTGCGACTTCTCCGGAGTTAGGTATTTATTGGTCGGGAAACGGGCTTGCAATCGGCAACGAAACCGAATCGCAACAAACCCTTCATGTTTTTAATTCATATTCTCTTGCTGCTTTGGGCGCTGGTTATGCGTCTGATGTTGGGTACTGTAAATTAGTTTATCAGGGGGATGGTACTTTTTTGGCTTATCGTTCAGACGGTGCAAGTCTTACCCTTCCGCTTTCTCCATCTAATAATGATATCGTTGTCCGGTGCGATGATGCCTATTCGTATTCTGAAAGAGCCAATTCAACGGCTTATGCTGAAGATGATGTGAGGTATTGTGACGGTCACTATTACATCTGCACCACGGCAGGAACGAGCGCAGGAAGCCCTCCGACATTCGATACAGACCATTATGCCACAACCACAGATGGTACGGCGGTATGGACTGAGCAAGGTCATTACACGACTGATTACATTCCTGTTGTCAACGGTTCAGCAGATATTCTCAGTTCGGCAACACCGTCCCTGATTCAGAAATTTTCGAACTCAAGTGGAGTTTTTCAGGGTTGGAGTTTTTATAAGTATTCCAGTGATGAATGGTATCAAAACGAGTATACCACTGATTCAGATGATGCCTACTTGGACAATCTTAAAATCTATAGCTCTGGCTTAATATTCGCTGTTGGTATGGGGGCTGGTGGAAACAACATAACCTACCTTGTATCACATGACGAGGGTGTAACGTGGTCTGCTCAAAGTAACGGATTGTCTGGATTATGGGGTGATCAAACCACGATGAATAATTTTGGTGGAAACTCAGTAGTAATTTTGTCTTACAAAAACGTGACTCCTTTTTTGTATAAGTATCAAATGGGAGTCCTTAGCTTAACCACGCCTATTAGGGTAATGGGTACAGGAAATGCTGTATATGGATTTATATTACAATAAGGAAACGATTATGAAAAAAACAAGTGCAGTATTATTCTTTTTGGTTTTACTTTTAGTATCCACGCTCTGTTTTGCAGAATATGAAGGAACGTATGAGATTGATAAATATATAACCTTTGCAGCCCCGGCGCATAACCCTAATACATCGTTTGATGTGGATCTCGATGACCCTCCAACTTATCGGATTTACGAAGACGATACTGAAACTCCCGTTGCTACTGGATCAATGATCTTATTTGATGATGCCAATACTACTGGATATTATAAAAAGAGATTGCAGTTATCAGCAGCAAATGGATTTAGTGTAGATCATGATTACCATATTCGTATTTCTGGTTTACTTACCGGCACAGCGTCTAAAGTAATTAAATTTAAAATCGAAACCAAGGCGAAACTTGGCCCGTTTGAATAGGAGTAAAAATGAAAAGGTTTTTCACAACAATATTGACATTTTTCTTTTTGACTGTTTCGGCTTTCGGAACATCAAGCATGTTCACGAATCGGTATCTCTCTGATTTACATAAAGGGGGAGTTGATTGGTCAAACGATTCATTTAAAATCATCTTAATGCAGAGCAGTTATACGTTTGATTATGACACTCATGACACATATTCAGACGTTTCCGCTTCGGAATTGGCAACTAATTATGGATACACTCAAAACACTAAAACGCTCGCAAGTGTCACAGTCACAGAAAGCAGTAGCGGTGATTTTTCACTCACGTTTGCTGATGTGACTTGGACTGCAAGTGGGGGAGAAATTGGGCCAGTATCATGCGCTCTAATCATAGATGATACCCACGCCTCTGATATTGTTGTCGGGTGTATTTGGTTTGGGGCAAATAGGACAGCAGCCGATGGGACGGAATTTGCGATTCGAGGTAATTCGTTAGGTCGGTAATGACAGTACATACAAACCCTAACGGGAGAGGAAATATGAAAAGTTTTATAGGAATTTTGACAGTAATTTTAGTTTTATCGTTTACCGGAAATGCTTCTGCTAGGTCCGCCATTGGACTCATAAAAGTAACTGAAGCTGATGGAAGTCCTTCTGCTTATGTTAATGAGATCGTTGTACCTAATGATACACTCTCAACAAGTGGAGCTGTTGGAACACAGACTCTTCCGGCGACACTAGGAACACTTAATGCTATTACCTACTCAGCTAATACACAGTCTCTTCTTGCTGCTGCTGATTATGCAGCTATGAAAGTTCTTCTTGGTCTTGCTGATGTTATACAGACTCCATTGAACGTGGATAATGAAGATGCGGTGACTCTTGACGCTGGCGATGTTGTGTTCCTGGCGATGACCGGAACAGGAGAGCCAACGAACTTCACGATGACTGAGACTAATGCTTCTGAGGGACAGATTGGGATTCTCTTTAATGCAGGAACTACGAGTCTTAAAACCGGAGATGATGCAGGGGTTCTTGAATTGGATGGTAATACTATAATTCCCCCAGGGAAATTCTTGATAATTAAATATGTCACAGATCGTTACTACGGCTATGGTGGTTACGGACTCAGCGAAGTGTGGAGTGCAATCAATCTTGCTCCAAGTGGAATCGGTCAATTTAATAAGAAAATAATAAATTCAGCCGTAGATTATAATCTAATTCCAACTGAAATGGATAGTACTATTTTTATGACAGCAGGGGGAAGGGTCAATATTCCTGATAGTTCACTAATCTTGTCAGGCGCTTTTATAAGATGTTTTAAAATAGGCACAGCAGATACATATGTAAGATCACTTAATGCTTCTCATGTTATCACTAACTATGAAGGAACCGCTTTTACTGCTGCTGATATGGTTAAGCTTGATGATGCAAGTGGGAGTATGGTCGAGCTGACTTACCGAACTACTAATGACTGGAGAGTTACGGATCGAGAAGGGGTTCCAGCAGACGGAGGCGTACCAGGAGGAGGGGCTGCAACATATATCGCTGACGGTAATGCCATTGCTGCTTACCTTTTTGAGAATGATCTAACAGATGAGACAGCAAATAGTAATGATCTGACTGATTCTGGTACTATAACTTACGAGACTGCTACACCAGCACCGCCAAATGGAACTTACTCTGCTCTTTTTGTGGCAGCAAGTTCTCAATACGGATATTCTGCAAGTGCTGATTTCGATTTCACGACTACTTTTTCAATATGTGGACGGGTGTACTTTAACAGTGATGATTATTCACCTATAGCTGCAAAAGGTACATCAGTCGATAGCGGTTATTTAATCCGTAGGCATGGCGGTAATAACGCATTTCAATTTCAAATATCAAGTGATGGTACAGCTACAGAAAGTCCACAAACCGCTACAGACTCAGCACCTACAGGAGAATGGATTTTCTTTGCTATTACTAATACTGGTACAGCAATGAAATTTTATATTGCCGGTTTACCTCACGATGGCGGGTCGTTCCCATCCGGTTCTTATGCTTACTCAGGTGGAGTCAATGACACCGTAGGTAATTTCATGGTAGGAAGAAGTGAGGATATAGGTAGTTATATGGATGGTAATCTTAAAGATCTCTATGTAACTAATGACGTTCTTAGTGACGCTGAGATTTATGATATAGAGATAAATGGATTACAATAATATGAAAAAGTTACTCATAATATTAAGCTTCCTGCTGATTCCTCTCCAAGCTTTTGCAGCAGCGTACTATGTTAGTACAAGTGGTTCTGGTACAGGAGTTGGCTCAGAGGGAGATCCCTTTACTATGGCTCAAGCTAATAGTAAGTCGGACTATGTTGCAGGGGATGATATTTATTTTAAAAGAGGCGACACATTCCCAGGTGTGATATTTACGGTTGGTCATTCTGGAGTTGATACTGATAACTACGCTATTATTGGGGCATACGGAACAGGAGATAAACCGATTTTCGATGGGGAGTATGTATTTCCACTGGATAGAAATGATGGGCTAATTGAGTCTCACTACCAAGAGTATATCTTAATAACAAATATAAGTCTTAAGGATTCACTAGGACATCACATGGTGGTGGATAACGCGAGTTACATAAACACCGTTGATGTTGACTGTAATAAAGCTTTTAATGCTGGGATAAAATACTATAATATCGACCACGGTGTGATCCAAGGATGCACTGTGACGGATACAGGAAGAAAAAGAGTTGAAGACTTAGGATCGGATTACCCGGCAGCAATCGCTGTCGTGAGCTATAGTAATAATGTCACTGTTTCAAAGAACACTTCATATCATAACCACGGTGAGGGAATAGGATTCTTTAATTATAACGATACTGGTTTAGTTGCTGAAGATAATATTTTGTATGGGAACAAGGTTGGTATTTATGTCGGATCGACAAAGGGTGTGATTATCCGTAGAAACCTTGTTTATGGCACAGGAAATGCAACTTACAATCTTGATACAAATCCGTCAGATGGAATTGGCTTGAATAATGAAAACAGTAATGATCCTTATACTGAGGACGTACAAATCTATGGTAACTTTATAGCTTATTGTTACAGAGGAATATTTATAAATTCAGCGAATGTAGCTGGCTACGTTAAGGATGTTAAGGTTTATAATAACGGAGTAGTCTTCTGTGATATCAATTTCTATTCTTACGTTGGTCTTGGTTCAAGTCAATATGTTAATAATGAAGTTAAGAATAATTACTTCTATGGTTTTACTAATGTGCAAGCACAAGTGCCTTATCATAATGATGGGATTGACTTTGATTACAATCTGTGGAGTTCAGAGCCAGTAGCTAATGCTAAGGGAACGAATGATCTCTCTTATGCTGCGCCTGGGTTGGTAGAAACAACTTCAGTATGGTGGAGAGATAAAGACGGTGATGATCTCACTATTCAGGATTTTGCCCTTCAAGATGGCTCAGCAGCAGATAATACAGGTTTAGATTTAGGGGACACTTGGGATGATGTTACCGATGTTGAGCAGTCACTATCGTATCCAACAACCACCACAACAGTAAGCCAAGATACTTTCGGTTGGGACATAGGGCCGGATGCCTTGACGGGTGGTGCAGTTGCCTCCGGGACCATAAGCCCTGTTGGATATCTACCAGAAACAAATATCGTAGACGGTGGGAAAACAATAATTCTTACACTTACAAATGCAATATGGCATGTGGATATTGGAACCGACTGTTCGCAGACCACAGACCTACTTGCAGGAATAACAAGCTCAGGAACAGAAACCTATGGATGGACTAATGTTGTAGCTTTAACCTATGCTCACGTTGTCAGAACGAGTACTACGGTTGTAACAATCACACTTCCCGCTTTTGCAACATATGACATAAGCCTATCAGAATTAATCTCAATTATCATACCTGCAACAGCAACTAATGCAGGGGCAGCTATAACGGCAAGCGGAACGATCTATGTTTCCTTTATTGAAGCAGATGTGTTTCGTAAAGAGATATTACATAGTTCAGATCCTACTAAAGTAGTAGGGTATTCATCGACCGGAAAAGATATTAATTACTAACAAGTGGAGTTTCTTATGTCAGAAGATCTTAAAACTTTGTGCATAGAACATGGAAAGACACTGGAAAGGGTAGTTGTTCTGATAGAAGAAGGGAATAAGCAGCATCTTACTATCTTCGATAAACTTAAAGCTATTCCTAAACTAGATAAAAGAATAGTTGTTCTTGAGACCAAAGAAGCAACACAACCTTCAGCTAAGAGAATAATGACTTTTGCTTCTATTGCTGGTGGGATGACCACTGCAATGATGTGGATTGCAAAGAGGTTGCTATGACAGCTTATGAATGGTCACAGATAGTCCATTTTAAGCCAACACTGACAGGTGATAAATTCGGTGATCCTGTGAGGATGGATTTCGAACTTATGCAGACGCTTGATGCTTTCAGAACTTACGAAGACAAGCCAGTTATTGTTCATTGCGGCTATGAAGATCGAAAGACTGGTTGGCATCCAAAGGGCAAAGCCATTGATCTTCATGTTGTGGGTGTGAGTGTTATGAACCAGTTTTTAGCAGCACAGCGTTTTCCAGGCTTCACTGGCATAGGAATCTATTCTTGGTGGAACAGTCCTGGGTTACATCTTGATAACAGACCGAGAACAAAGAATCAACCCCGAAGTTTTTGGGGATCACCGTCACCAGGGAAATACGTTCCTGTGACAAGAGAGTTTTTATATAGAACACTTTAAAGAAGGAGAAGACAATGGGACTTGAACTATTAATTCCGATACTCGGAACAATACTGACAATGGCTACATCGTGGGGGCTGGCTGAACTGAGCAAATGGGTGGCTAGTCGAACAAAGAATGAAAACGCAGCAGCAGCGATGAAGCATATTGCTTTGACAACTGAGACTGTTGTGAAAGGTCTTACGCAATCCGTGGCGAAGTACTACAAAGAACAAAACGTAGATGGTAAGCTTAACAAAGACCAGAGGGATGCTTTGAAGAACATGGCTATTGCTAAGGTCAAGGCTCAGGTTCCTTTGAGTGTTAAAGCTCTCTCTGCGTTGGCTATTGACTCCTTAGATGACCTGATTTCATCTCAAGTTGAAAGAGTCATACATGATGGGAAGTAAGCAGGTGTTTTTATAAAAAATTATTGACAAAAGCTTGTTAACCTGGTAGAATTATAGGTAAAGGGACAGCAAGGAGAATAATCAGATGTTTGCAAAGACAAAGTTAATAAAGCTACTACTTGCAGAAGTTGAGCGTAAAGATAAGATCATTGAAAGATTAACTAGCAGGATAGTCATGATGGACTTTGGGACACCGAAAGAGAAGATAGAAGTAAGTGGTTCTTCCGATGACGGAATCCCTATTGATCTTGAGTCCATGATAGGAGAAGTTATCCCTTATGCGCCTGAATAAGATACCTAAAGCACCAGAAAGTTCACGTCCTGCGGTGAAGAAGCCAGAAGGTAAGGATGATCTGTGGAGTGAGGTCAAGAACAAGGTCGATGATGGACTTGACACACGAAGACCATTCGAATGCTTCTGGATTTTGAACCTCGCGTTCTTACATGGGCGACAGAACGTCTTCTTTAACAGTGCAGCTCATATGCTTCAACAAGTTCTCCCGACTAAGAACAAATATAAGGTCGTTGATAATCAGCTTTTTCCAAAGTGGAGACGGCAGGTTAACGACCTCATAAGGGCAAGACCTTCGATGTCCGTGGTTCCTAATTCAGATGAAGATTCTGATATTCAAGCAGCTAATGCCGGGGATAAGTTTCTTAAGCACTTCTGGCGTAATGGTAAGATGGCTAAGAAGACTCGAAAGTTAGCTGCTTGGGTCCATTCTTGTGGGAGTGGATTTTTAGTGGATAGTTGGAATAAGAAGCTCGGACCAGAGGCAGTTGAAGAAGGCTCCGGTAAGATCGTTTACCAAGGTGATGCCGACGTTAGTGTCTGGAGTCCCTTTGAGATCTTAGTTCCGTCAGCAGCGCAGGATGACTGTGACGATGGTGATTGGATTATCAAAAGAAGATGGCATACGTTGGAATGGATTTCTGCTTATGCTAAGAGAGGCTCCGAAGTACCGGCAGAAGACAGGTTGACTCATACCTTCGAGCATGTCTACCTTCTTGATCAAGTCGGTGGTGTAGGAAGTGGAAAAGAAGAAGGGGCTTTTGTGGTAGATCTTTACATGAAGCCTTGTAAGAAATATCCAAAAGGAAAGTTTATCTCTGCTGCTAACGGGGTTATTCTCAGCAGCAGAGATTATCCACACTTGTACTACCCGATTGAACAGTTCAAAGATATCGAAATGCCTGGACTTTTCTGGGGTGTTGCCACTATGGGATTTGGAATCATTCTTCAGAAGATTTGGAATGACACACTCAGTGATGTCTACGAATACAATAGTACAATGGCAAGAGGGAAGTGGTTAGCTCCGAGAAATTGTCACATGGGAGAAGGGCCGGATAGTTCTCATGGTGAAGTCGTAGAGTATGATGTTGTTCTAGGAAGAAAGCCTGAACATCTTACGCTTAAAGGACTCACTGCGACATACAATGATATTCTCGGTATTATCGCCAAGTCATTGAACGATCTGTTCTCACAACATGAGGTCTCCCAAGGAACGAACAAGAGTGATCTCAGAAGTGGGAGCATGGTAGGTCTGCTGCTTGAGCAAGATGCGATGGGTGGAATCGGAACTCATGCTATTCATGAAGAGAGTCTTGAAGCAACGATGACCAGGGTTCTTAGACGTGTCCAAGGTGGATATACTGCTCAAAGAATGATTAAGATTCGTGGACAAGAAGGTGACTTTGAAGTTCTTGCTTTTCAGGGAGCTGATCTTAAGGATAACACCGATGTTCATATAGTTAAACAAAGTACAATCTCAGAGTCAAGAGTCGCTAAGGAACAGCAAGTTCTTGCTAAGTACGAAGCCGGTCTCTACGGTGATCCAGCGAATCCAGAAGTCCGCCGTCATGTCATGAAGATGTTGGAAGATGCAGTTGTTAAAGATATCTATTCAGATGACATCCTTGACGAGTCTTACGCAAGATGGGAGAATAAGATTATCGCAGCAGAAGAACAAGTGATTCATCTTGTTAATATGTATGACAACCATAGTATTCATATAAAGGAACATACCCACTACAGGAAGTCTTTGGAGTATCAAAAGGAGAAGCTTGATCCTGAGAAGCAACAAGAGTGGACAGCTAAAGATCTCAGATTTACTGAACATGAGAAGTTGCATCAAGAATTTCTCCAAGATCAGATTAATGCTCAGTTAGAACGACAAGCAACGATGGAAGGCAAAGGGAGAAAATAATGATTTTAAAAGATAAGAGGACTGTCGAGTTGATAAAGACTTGGCAAGAGTTCTGCATAACCTTTAAGGAGTTACAAAAGCTTTGGGAAAAGGTCAATGAGCTTGCAGATCAGGAGTTAGTGGAGAGAATCCCTGATAATCAGATTCAGAAAGTTCTTAGCTTGGTCCCATATAGCATGAAATTCCGCCTTGGAGTTCCTAAGTTTATAAGACAGTTAAGCTTGGTAGGTGGGCTTGAAACTTTTATTATAGGCAAAGAAGTAAGTTTAAAAGAAAAGAAAAAGGAGAAGAAAGATGGGTGAAGAATCTGGGGAAGACAAAGGTGGGGAAGACAAAGGAATCAAAGTCGGTGAAGAAACTTTTACCGTTGAGATGGTAGCTGCTATGGCAGAAGAAAATAAAACTCTTAAGACCGGCACAGAAGCTGTTGCAGAAGTTACGGCTTTTACTGCTAAGCATAACATAACATCGAAACAGTTTATTGAGCAGTCAGAAGAAGCTTTTACTGTTCTTAATGGACTGATAGAAGGTGGTGTTATTGACAATGAAGGGAAGGTTGTTGTAAAAGAATTGAAAGCATTGGACCTTGACAAGAAGAAACTTGGTGGTGAAAAGAACGAGGATGATGTATTGACTCTGGATACAGTAAAAGAGCTTATGGAAAAGACTCTTAAGCCGTATAAGGACGAGATCGTCAATCTTAAGGGTGACAACAATAAGCTTTATACCCACGCTCTCCAGAGTTCTATCTCTAAAGAATATCCTGATGCTACTACAGAGCAGATAGCACAAGCTATCGCAAGAGGCAATCGTGATAAGACCAAGAAGATCTTCGGGCATGTGGATGATGTTCTCGTTGAAGCAGTGAAGACTGGTGCTGCCGCAGAAGAAGCATTCGCAAAGAAATATGGACTTGATCTTAACGAATTAAAAGAACAAGGTGGTGATGTAACTGCGGAGACAATCGTGGGTAAGAAGAGGTTGAGCTTCAAGGGTGGTGAAGGAACATTGACTCCACGCGAAGCAGTTACAGCGTTCTTTAAAGGTAAAGGAATGAAGGGGTAAGATAAATGGCCTATACAGGAAGTACTGCTGCTATTCTGAGTAACTATGATGAAGTCTTGAAGACTTTTTATCTGGAAGCAATTCAGGAGCAGCTAAATCATGATACTTTTCTCAGTGATGTTATTGATACGAATGAGACAGATATCAGTGGAAAAAATGCGACTATTGAGTGCCACTACGGAAGAACTGGTGGTCTTGGTGCAAGAGCTGATGGCGGTGCATTGCCTGAAGCCGATTACCAGAAATATAAGAAATGTACTGTTCCGACAAAGTACAACTATGGTAGGGTTACTTTCAGTGGGCCTACGATTAAAGCGACTGCCGATAGCAAGGGTGCTTATGCAAGGGTGATTGATACAGAAATCACTGGCGCTATGGTGGATATGCAGAAAGATATTAACCGGCAACTCTGGGGAGCTGGCTACGGTCTCCTGGGAAGATGGCGTTCTTCTGAGAGTGGAACATCTTATACTTTGCAAAAGAAGTATCGTGGGAATAGCGTTGGTGGTGATGCCTTTGGGAGTGGCTTCGGTGCGAAGTATTTTAAAGAATTCACCAAAGGTGTTCCGGTTGTTCTAACACTGAGTAGTGGAACTACTGCTGCTGTTGTTGATGGTACGAATATCGCAGTAAGCGCAGTTGATGATACCACTAGTGGAGACTACGATACTATCACTGTGACTGATCCAAGCGTTACAGAAGCTGCTTCTACTTTCTATGTAAGACCTGCTAATATGGTGAGCTTGACAAGTACAAGTGGAGCTGGTGCAGGTAGGTTGGAAATGATGGGACTCAGGGGGGTTGTTACAAACACGAATCTGGATGACATCTCTTTTACTGACGGTGCTTCCAATGTCGGCTTTGCCTCTGCAAGTGCTCCGACAGAGGACAGTCTCCAAGGTCTCAGTGTAGACACTTACAGTTGGTTTAAGTCCACTGTTAAGTCTTCTTCCGCTGGTCGTTATAAAGGTCAGAGACAATTGACTGAAGATCTGATGCAGAGAACTTTTGACGATGTTGAGATTGCTGTGGGTGCTGGTAAAGGTCCGAATGTTATCCTTACGACTCATGCCATTCGGCGAGAATATCTGGCTATGATGAGAGCTGCTGAGATCAAGGTTAATACCATGAAGCTCAGTGGGGGGTGGACAGCACTTGATTATAACGGGATTCCGCTTATGGTAGATACAGATGCTATTGACGGGGAGATTTATTTCCTCTCAACGCAGTATCTCAACATCTACCGGATGAGTGACTACGAGTGGATGTCTAAAGACGGTGCGATTCTCAGTCGGATCACAGGCTACGATGCTTATGAAGCTGTCATCTTCCGATATGCAGAGCTTGGTACGACACGTCGGAATGCTCATGGTGTTTTGACTGATCTCAGTTATTCTAATTAAGAAGGATTAAAAGGGGCTTGTCGGGAGGCTGGCCCCTGGGAGGAAAAGATATGGCTCTTGGAAATGAAAAATTTGCTTGGAAGCTAAGACGGAAAACCTTCTATGCAAAAGATGCTCACGACGTTATTGGAACGGCAGGAGCAGATATAGGTGGAGGTGCTGGTGCGCCAGTGGTGACAATCCAAGGTGGTGCTGGAGTTCTCGGTGCTGTTTTTATAGGTGCAGATGCCGATGAGGTTCATTGGTTTATTCCTGTACCTTGGGATTGGGACACTGGCACACAGATGCTTGGAAGAGTTTTCTTCTGTCATAGTGCTACTGATGCCGATACTCCGGTTTTTACCATAAAGACTAAGTTCCATGCGAAGCAAGCTACAGTCGTGGACATGGATACTGCCGATGACAAAAGCGTGGCATTCGATGCACACACTTGTTCCACTACTGCTGAAAGTCTTGAGATGACAGATTGGGCTGATCTAGAGTGGGATGCTGCTTTTGCAGAAGATGACGCGATGGTTGGGATTATTCTTATCTGTACCACTATGAGTGGAAGTGCTAATGAGATCGAACTCCTTGGCTTCCAGCTTATGTACGAGGCTAATCGCTTTGACAAGTGGGGTAGGAAACAAACATCGGCTAATGCTATTAATGAGCAGCCGGTATAACTAAGGACGGTGCTGGCTTTTCTAGAGTCCCTCGGCCTATAACTGAGGGTGTATTCTCCACTCTGGGAAGGCTGACATCGACCTCAACGAAAAGGAGAAAGTAGAATGGAACAGAAAAAAGAACTTTGTCTGTACGACTCGAATAGAATGATTGATATCTTGGCTCCAGTCGCAAGTGCTTTACAAAAAGGTGACTGGTATATGAAAGGTGGATTGATCTACTACGCGACGATAAGTCCGGTGAATAGTGGATGGAACCAAACGATTCCTTGCCCAGATAGAGACTGCATAAGGTGGTTACATATCTTCTTTAATGCTTATAACATAGTACCAAAGCCTTGTTTCGGTTGCTTTAAAATCGTGACAATGCCTCAGACAGTCAAGGATCTTATGAGAGTTAAGACCGTACAAGAACGTATGGGACTTCCTGCGAAGTGTGGGATCGAAGAACGTGGCTACGTTGAGAGGAACTACGGCGGTTACTGGTATGCACCATTAGGAAAAGGTCTTAAGGTTGCCAGAAGGCTGTTGAACGAGGTGAAGAAGCAGCTTGTGTTTGAGTTCGGCGAAGAAGCCGCGCCACATACGATTCTTAAGAGAGGTTGTACTGAGATGGAACGATCTTGGGGACCGTCGCATGAGTGGGGTTATGATGTAAGACTTGAGATGTTGTATGAACTTCTCGAAGCTGGCTATGCAAAGATTCCGGTAGACCACAAAGATCCTTCGATGAAGATGCCTCATACGTTGAATCGTTGGATTGAATTTGCAGCGTCTATAGGAGATATGACCTATAAAGAGTTTAAACCAGTGCTTCATCCAAGTCCAGTAGATTATACTTTTGAGAATCATGGTGTTGAGGAAGAAGAGATTGTGGTGATCGGAGGCGATGATGAGTAACATAATCCTTGATGCGAACACAGCGAAACAGAAGGAATGGAAGCGTTCCAATGATGTTGCCATGATTCCAGACAAAGGTTTTACTAAGCAACTCAAGAAGCTCGACGATGAGTATGAAGTTATCTGGGACTGTGTTTCTTGTAAGTGGGAGATCTGGAAGCTGCCAAAGGCTTCTGGTCAGACACCTTACCATGTTCTCACGGTACAGACAGAGGGTATGAGTTATAAGGATCTGGGTCAGCATGTGCTGCTTAAGCTCACGGAGTATAGCTGGGATCGCTACACTGCTGCTCAGCTTGCAGATTACCTGGATGAGCTTGATAACCAAGTCCAACGACGTAAGATGAAAGATTTTAGCAACAAGATCGAAGCGATTGCACTTGATACTTACAATCTCTCACATGGGATTTTGAGTGTGCAGGTTCCGAGGAAATACAAAATTGAAAGGATCGTGAAAGAGGATGGGTGAGGAGAATAAGTCTAATCTTCAGAGTATTATAAAAAGCGTCTTGGGTAGAAATACTGATAAGCCCTTTGTTAAGCGTATATTAGATCCTAATCGTAAATCAATAAAGAATGAGGATGGAACTGAATCCACACATCTCATGGCATGGGGATCTGTTGATAACAAGCATATTGTTTATCCGACTATCACTGAGACTGACGGTGTGTTAAAGAAGCATGGAGACAAAGAAGCCATAACTAAAGCATTAAAAGAAGATAACTTTATAGAATTTAAAACTCCTGCTGCTGCTGATCTGTTTTCCAAGGCTTATAAACTTGGTACAAATCAGCCTAACGGATTTAAGAAAGGAGCTGATACTTTGGCTAACAAAGAACAAATAAAACCGTTTCAACAGACAAAGGAAAAGAAGTCTTTCTCTCAACAGTACGTCAAGGCTACTAAGTTAGAACAATTCCTTAAGACGAGAGTTGAGGCTGGTGAGCAGAGGCTCATGAGCGACAAGGATCTTTTGAAACAGACACAGAGTGGAATGGCTCTTATGATTAAGCATGCTGAAGGCCATATTATTAATAAGAAAGAATCTCTTGACGGGATGGAAGGTCTTCGAGAATGAACTCTGCTTATCTACTTGAAGAACTCAGGGCTAATGTCGGAGAGACTGATGCGGAGAAGCATTGGACTGATGCAGAGTTGCTGAGGAAGCTTAGTTTCTCGCATAAGAAGGCCGGATTCATGGTGAGTGCTTCTGATGGGGATAGGCTTCAGAAATCTACTGATCTTATACCTTCGAGTTCCATTGTCACACTACCGAGTGATTTCTCTAAGTTCAACTACATGGAAGAGAAGGTCTCTGGCAGAGAGATTCCTTTGGTTAATACAGTGCGAGAGCGTAGGGTGAACCGGAGCTATGCTACTGGTCTGGATCTCGGAACGCTCTCGTGCTACTTCTCTGGAGACACTATTGAGATTAATCATGATGACTACAGCACAGTCGTGACTCTGTGGTATGAACCAAAGATCATAAATCTTCACGCTGGCATAGGCTTCACAGGTAGCACAACGAATACTATAGTCTTTGAGGTTGCTAATGATCCAAGTTTCGTAGATGATTATTACAATGACACATCTTTTACAATCATAGCTGGAACCGGATTAGGAACGACGGTAGCAGTCAGTGACTACGTTGGAGCTACTTACACAGCTACACTTGCCGGGACATTTAGCACCAGTTCCGTTTACGGATCTATTTCTCCGTTGCCAGAAGAATGCGCTGAGTTCATAGTTCTTGACGCAACAGTAAGTGCAATGGCTAAACCTTCGGCTGCTCTTGATCCAAAATATTTTGAATACTTCCGTAGCCGTCTTGCCGATGCAAGAAGACTCTTAGATGGATGGCTTGCGGTAAGATCTAGAGGGAATAAACACATAAGATACTCAGGGAGTTGAGATGTCTAATAAGATCAGTAAGGAAGTCTTTTCAAAAGGTTTTGACAGTAACAACGCACCGTTGCTTCTTGACTCTGGAGAGATAGCCGGAGGAGAAAATCTTAGGGCAGTTGGAAGTCGTGGTGGATGGAAAGGCAGGAAGGGCTGTACATTGAGGAACACTACTGCTGCCGGAAGTGCCGTTGTGGAAGCTATTCCTTATGAGAATCCGGTGTCTGATTACTTCAGGGTCTTGTATCACTATGGAGACTACTTCTACGCCGGGGCAGCCCCATTGACACAGGCAGCAGGACTTGGTTCCACTCTTGGTCTAGACATCGGAGCTTCAGTCGGCTCTTCTTGCATGATAGGTGAACAACTTTATTATGCTAACGGCGAGGAGAGACCTTCAGTTTATTCCGGAGATGCTATAGCATGTAGAGGATTTGTTGTAAATGATAACGTTGTATGGAGTGATTTTACTAAAGAAGTGGTAGATCAAAAAACTACTACTCATGGAAGGATGCTTTTTACAAACGGTGTAGGAACTGATGCTATCTATGTTTGTGGACATGAGAAAATGTCTGCAATTTTAATAACTCTTGGAACTGCTTACAATGTAATTGACACAACTACCATAGTTGTCTCTGCATGGAGAAGTGGGGCATGGGCAGCTACGGCTGCTCTCTCTGATGGAACAACTGCGGGAACTACCACTTTTAGGCAAAGTGGGACTATCTCTTGGACTGCTTCAGATCTAGACGAGATGAAAGTTATCGCAGGAACTATGGGTTATTGGTATAAGATTACTTGTGCTAATACCACTTCAGCTATTCATATTACTGATTGTAAAGTTACTTCTCCTTTCTCATTCATGACTAACAAGTGGGACGGAATTTATGGTTATTCTGCTGGAGCACTTTTTTACGACTTCACCGGGACCGTTTACTACGAAGGACTTGGCGCAGTGTCTAATGAATCTGAGGCTACTTACCTAGACATAGGAGCAGGAACAAGTTCAGATTTTCTCTATATCAAAGGAACTTCTCCTCTTGCTGGAGTAGGCATAGGACTTGTTACAGGAAAAGAGAATATCATAGCTTCAGTTATTGATGATGTGGAAGTCTGGGAAGATACTGGTTGGTCTTCTATTGCAGGAATTGATGATGGAACTTCTGATGGGACAAGTTCTTTCCATCAGTCAGGTCAGATCTTCTGGGATTTCTCTTCTGTAACGCCGGTTAGAAGGAGTTTTAATTCTGATAATCTTGCTGGTTATTGGTATAGAATCTCTTGGGATGTTACATTGACTAATGAGGTTCAGATTTACCTAATAGTTGTGGCACTTGCTCCGACAGAGATTTCATATGCTTCTGGTTGCGTGGAATTTGACAGTAGGTTAATGCTCTGGGGAGACCCTCTTTATAGAAATAGACTTAAATATTCTACTAAAGGGAAACCTGATAACATTGGGAGTAGCAGCTCAGGCTACACTGGTATATTTGGAAAAGGAGATGAGGTTACTGTAGCTAAGTCTTTTTCTGAATATCTTTTAGTTGGTAAAGAAACAGGAGTTTATTTATTGGCTAAGAGCTTCGATATAAAAAAGGTAACTTCTGAAGTAGGGATTGTCTCTCCAGATACGCTGCAAATTGTAGAAGTGGGTACGTCAAATATGCAGAAAGAGTTGATTATTAATGTTGCTATTTGGCTCGATGCAGATGGTGTTTATCAGTATGACATGGAAGGTGTTGCAAAGATCTCACTTCCGATAGACAACTATTTTAATTCTAACTCTTCAGACTATCTTACGATTGCTGCTATCGCAGCAGCTAAGAGTTTCATAGATCAAGAAAGGAACGAATATCATCTTCTTATAGGCTCTACAGAACTTGTTTATAACTATGCTTACCAAAAATGGTATCCACCTTGGGACAGAGAGATCTCACTGCTTAATGGTGTGTCTTTTAGGGCAGACGATAAGGCTTTCTATTCTCTTGGAATGTCTACCTCCGGTTTCGTAATGGAACTAGAAAATGCCACTTCAGATAGATCTGTTACTAATGTAGCAACTCCAATTACACAGATGATAAGAACCAGAGTTCTCACTTCTGATGAAAATGGACTTTCAATTTTCTTTAATCTTAGGCATATATGGCTTGTAGTTAAATCTGATATCTCAGCATATATCACAGATCTTACTGTGAATCTTTATAAGAACTTTTCTCTTACTCCTAGTACAATTGATACTATTAATCTTAATGTAGCCAATGTGACTTATACTACTATCAAAATTGACGTTTCTGAAACGGACTGCACTGCTTTTGAGATCTTATGTACTATAGGACAGGTAAACAGAACATTTGAAATTCATGAGATTATTTATGAGTATGAACAAAGAAGTATTATTTT